>Ga0164296_1002189_pt1 | contig 19793 bp, 19 predicted proteins | sample GEODES057metaG_FD_113533 | JGI IMG/M metagenome (GOLD analysis project Ga0164296, IMG submission 113533) | Dystrophic lake water microbial communities from Trout Bog Lake, Wisconsin, USA - GEODES057 metaG | ecosystem: Environmental > Aquatic > Freshwater > Lake | place: USA: Trout Bog Lake...
ACCCTATCGGATCATCAACTGGCATGCGTGCAATAGTTGTTGGAACGATGTGCGTTATCGCTTCCAGCACGATGATTTCCTGTGGTGCCCTCGCCATGCCGGAACGCCGCGGCAGTTCGAGTGTACGCGGCTGATCACGGCCGAGCAGGTGATCAATGTGTTGAAGCGCGTCGATACACTCCCCGAGATCATGCAGTAAGGACAGCCCGGAATGACAAGCTACACAGTTTCAAACGGCTATACCCTCTCGGGAAGTACGCTGTTTAGCGGTGCGACATCTGTATCTACGATCCTCGCTGGCAGCGGTGATGTCATCACCGTTTCGGCGGGTGGAACACTCGACGCTTACACCATCAGCGGTGGGGTGATCGTCTCGGCTGTCGGTGCGGGCGCACTGACGAGTGTTTCCGCTGCGGTTCTGAGCGGTGACGTGGTCGCCGCCGGCGGAATACTCGTGGAAAACACGCCTACGCCAGGCAAAATCATCACGACCAGCAATCTGACCATCGACAGCGGCGGAACGCTCAGTCTGCTTGGCGTTACTAACCAGCTTTTACCCGTCTATGTTCAGTCGGGGGCCGAGATCGTGTTTGCGACGTCGACGAGCGCGACCTATGTGAGTTCCTATGTCGGGTCCAACGTCAACCAAACCCTGCTCGTCGCTTCTGCCACTACGCATCATAACTCCGTGACGATCGAAGGTGCGGTCAGCATCGGCGTCGGCGCCACGTCCACCGGTGGCTATCTGTTCACTGCGCAGTCCAACTCTCCGCCGATCTGCTACTTTGAAGGCACCCTGATCGACACGCCGGAAGGCCCCCGCCCGGTCGAGGCTTTCCAGGAAGGCGACCTGGTCACCGTTCTGCGCAACGGCCAGCCCGTTGCCGAACCGGTGCGCTGGGTCGGTTACTCCCGGATCGATCTGGCCCGCCATGCCCGCCCGGAAAATGCCGCCCCCATCCGCGTGAAAGCCGGCGCCCTGGCACCGCAGGTCCCGGTTCGCGATCTGCTGTTGTCGCCGGAACATTGCCTGATCCTGAACGGCACCTGTGTGCCGGTGAAACTGCTGATCAATGGCGGCTCCATCGCCCGCGAAATGCCGTCCGCACCGTTCAGCTATTACCATCTGGAACTGGATCGCCACGGCATCCTGCTGGCCGAGGGGGCCCAGGCGGAAAGCTATCTGGATACCGGCAACCGGGCGATGTTCGACAATGCCGGCACCGTCCGCCACCTGCATCCCAGCTTCGACGCACCCACGCCGGAGCGCTGGTCCACCGATGCCTGCGCCCCGCTGGCGGAAATTCCCGGTGATGTCGCACCTCTCTGGCAGGCGCTGGCCGAACGTTCGGCCGAACTGGGCTATCGCATCCCCACGCCGGCGCTGGTTTCCAACCCGGATGTGCATCTGATCGTGGATGGCAAGCGCGTGCAGCCGACTTCGGATCGCAATGGCCGCTACGTGTTCATGGTGCCGGCCGGCGCGCAATCGGTGACACTGGGGTCACGCTTCTGCATCCCGGTCGACAAGATGATCCCCGGCCTGCGGGATACGCGCCGGTTGGGCCTGCGCGTCGATCAATTCTCGATCCGCACCATGACCGATGAAGTCATCATCCATGCCGATCACGACAGCCTGACCGCCGGCTGGCATGATCTGGAGCGTGATGAGGCGACCATGTGGCGCTGGACCGACGGTGCCGGCCTCATCCCCTGGCACGATATCGACGGTTCGGCCGTGCTGACCATCCGGTGCGCGCCCGTTGCCGAATACCCGGTCTATGACGAAAAGCTGCGTCTGGTCGCCTAAGGCACGTCGCAGGATGCGCGAAAACGCCAGGGTCATGCCCTGGCGTTTTTCGTTGAAGCCCGCTTATGCGCAATGCTACCGCCATCCCGTCGCGCGGATATGTGTGGATGCGCAGGAGACGCCATGACGGATCTGCATTGGCTGCCAACGCTGCCTGACTGGCGCCAGCGCCTGAAAAACCTGCCGGCCGATCCCGCCACGGCGTGGGAGAAGGCCGTCGGCTTGGCCAATGCCAGGCTGAACTTCGTGCTGACCAACGCCCTGGATGAGACGGTCCGTCGTATTTTTCCACAGCAGCCGGCGAATCTGCCGACCAAGACCGTGCGTCTGGCGGTGCTGGGATCGGCCACGACCACGCATCTGCTGCCGGCCATCCGCGTGGCCGGGCTGCGCCGCGGCATCTGGATCGACACCTACGAAAATGACTACGGCCAATATTTGCAGGATCTGACCGACCCCGGTTCGGCTCTGCACGCTTTTCAACCAACGGCGATTCTGATCTCGCTCGATGCCTATCACCTGACATCCGGCATCACCGCGGCGATGGCGCAGGATGATGCCGATGCGGCCTTGGCGGAGATGCAGGATCGGCTGCACCAGGTGTGGGCGGCGGCGCGCGAGGCGTTCGGCTGCCCGATCCTGCAACAGACCGTGCTGGGGCTGCACCGGCCGATCCTGGGCAACAACGAACATCGGCTTGCCGGTTCGCGTGCCTGGTTCGCCGCGCGGCTGAACCAGGCCATGCGGGGGATGGCGGCAGAGCAGGGGATCGATCTGCTGCCGATCGATGACCGCGCCGCGATGGATGGCGTGGCGAAGTGGCATGATGCCGCGCTGTGGCATCGCTCCAAGCAAGAGATCGCGCCGACGATCGCGCCGCTTTACGGTGATCTGGTCGGGCGTTGGGTCGCCGCGCTGCAAGGGCGGTCTTACAAATGCCTGGTGCTGGATCTGGACAATACCCTTTGGGGCGGAGTGATCGGTGATGACGGGCTGGAAGGCATCGTGCTGGGGCAAGGCAGCCCCTTGGGCGAAGCCTATACGGCGTTCCAGGACTATGCCCGCGAACTCAGCCGCCGCGGCGTGATCCTGGCAGTTTGTTCCAAGAATGATGAGGCCAATGCGCTGGAGCCGTTCGACAAGCATCCGGACATGGTGCTCAAGCGCGGCGATATCGCCTGCTTTGTCGCCAACTGGCAGAACAAGGCGGATAACATCCGCGCCATCGCGCAAGCGTTGAATATCGGCATCGATAGCTTGGTGTTCATCGATGACAACCCGTTTGAACGCGACCTCGTGCGCCAGGAATTGCCGATGGTGGCAGTGCCGGAAGTGTCTGACGATCCGGTTTTCTATCCCGTTGCCATCGCCGATGCCGGCTATTTCGAAGCCCTCGCCATCACCGAGGAGGATCGGGAGCGCACCGCGCAATATCAGGGCAACAAAGCGCGGGAGGCATTGAAGGCCTCGGTCACCGATCTGCCGGCCTATTTGCGCGGGTTGGAGATGACGTTGATCAGCAAGCGGTTCGACCGCATCGGCTTGCAACGTATCGTGCAACTGATCAACAAATCGAACCAGTTCAATCTGACCACTCGGCGCTATACCGAGGCGGAGGTCGCCGCGGTGATGACGGATCCGGCGGCCTTCGGGCTGCAACTGCGCCTGACCGATCGCTTCGGCGACAACGGCGTGATCGCGATCATCATCGGTCGGCTGCGCCCCGATGGCGACTTATATATAGACACCTGGCTGATGAGTTGCCGTGTCCTCGGTCGCCAGGTGGAGGCGACGACACTGAACCTTATCTGCCAGGAAGCGGCGCGAATGGGTGCGCGCCGCCTGGTGGGTGAATACATCCCCAGCAAGAAGAACGGCATGGTGAAGGATCACTATGCGCGATTAGGATTTGCCACTAAGGAAACCGGCAACGACGGGGGCAGCGTCTCGGTCCTGGATCTGGCGTCCTTCATCCCCGCCGAAATTTTTATCCACGTTGTCGAGGGCTGAGCCAATGGCGACCGAAGCCGAAGTCTATGCCGGATTGACCGAGATTTTCCATGACGTGTTCATGCGCGATGACATCGTGCTGGCGCCGGAGCTGACCGCGAAGCAGGTGCAGGGCTGGGACAGTTTCAAGCAGATCGAAATCATCATGGCCAGCGAGGAGAAGTGGGGCATCAAGTTCAATACCCGCGAACTGGATGCGCTGCGCTGTGTCGGCGATCTGGCCAAGATGGTGGCGACCAAGACGTCCTGACGCCGGCGCCGCGACCCCAGGCTGCCCTGTGCCCGGTACCCTGGGCTCGGCGGGCGCATCGCCGCGGCAAAATAGGCTGCGTTCCTACAGGCTGCGTTCTTGCAGGATTCGTTCTTGCCGGATGCGCCGGCCGGATTGCCTAGGCACGCTTTTCGATGTTCGGCAGAAATGCCGTCAGCAGGCCGATCACCGGCAGGAACGAACAGAGTTTATAGACCGTATCGATCCCCGCCGCGTCGGCGATATGCCCCAACGCTGCCGCGCCCAAACCGCCGAGGCCGAAGGAGAAGCCGAACACCATGCCGGCAACCATGCCGACATTGCCCGGCAGCAACTCCTGCGCATAGACGACGATGGCCGAGAACGCCGAGGCCAGCACCAACCCGATCGCCACGGTCAGCAGGCCGGTCCAGACCAGACCGGCATACGGCAAGACCAGCGCGAACGGCAAGGTGCCCAAGATCGATACCCAGATCACCGGCTTGCGCCCGATGCGATCGCCGATCGGCCCACCGATGAACGTGCCGATCGCGACGGACCCGAGATACAGAAACAGCATCAACTGCGCGTCATGCACCGACAGGCCGAATTTATGGATCAGGTAGAAGGTGTAGTAGGACGTTAGGCTGGCCGTGTAGACGTTCTTGGAAAACAGCAGCACCATCAGGACGGCGAAGGCTGCGATCACGCGTCTGCGCGAAAGGCTGAGCCTCACGGCCGCCGGTGCCGCAGCCCGTTTGCTCCGCCGAGCGACCATGGCCGGATGGCGTGCGTACCAGAAACTGACATTCGTCAGCAGCATCATCGCCAACAGCGCCGCCAGCGAAAACCATGCGATGCTGGATTGGCCGCGCGGGGCGACGATAAAGGCTGCCAATAATGGCCCCATCGCAGAGCCGCCGGAGCCGCCCAATTGGAACAAGGACTGGGCAAACCCATACCGGCCACCGGACGCCATCCGGGCCACTCTGGAGGCTTCCGGATGGAACACCGACGATCCAATGCCGACCAGCGCCGCCGAGAGCAGGATCACCGGATAGCTCGTCGCGACCGATAGCAGCAGCAGACCGATCAGGCTGGAGGCCATGCCGATCGGCAGAGAAAACGGCTGTGGCCGGCGGTCTGTGATCAGCCCGACCACCGGCTGCAGCAGCGAGGCCGTTAGCTGAAAAGCCAGCGTGATCATGCCGATCTGCGCGAAATCCAGCGCATATGCATCCTTCAGGATGGGATACAGCGCCGGCACGAGCGACTGGTTCATGTCATTGAGGAAATGACAAAGACTGAGGGAAAACAGAATGGACATTGCGGTCCCGGCTTGGTGGACCCGTGGGCCTGTCGTTGTCGCCGGTGTGCCAGAAACGGCAGTGTTCTCGCTCACGTCGTGTCCTTCCGATCGTGTATGCATACAGTATTGCAGAGAATACCGCCGCGTTACCTATGCATCCAGCGTGACCCTGCCATCTACGCCCTCGCAACGAAAGCCTTCAGCGTTCTAAAAAATGTCGCATTCGTTCGCCAGCATGCTTTCCATCGGGTTTTCGACCCGTTGGTTGACATCGCAAGGCCATCGCTGTGGCAGGAGAGTATGGTGCGTGTTGCGCGTCGGGAGGTTCTGGGCCGCGGCTCGATCTTGGTTCCCGTGTTGGGTATCGTGGTGCTGCTTGTCAGCTATTTTCTGATTGCTGAATGGCAGAATTTGCCGCGGATGATCGTATCCGCCGTCCATTGGCCGCTGTCTGGTTAAGGCTTGCTTGCCGGGAGATAGGACCAGGAAGGGGCGCGTGGAGATCGGACCGTCGCTCGCGCTCTTTCCCCGCTAGTCTCGTCGCCGATAAGCGTGTCTTGCCCCATCGCTTCTGACGAAAAAGGCGGCCACTGGCCGCCTTCTTTATCGCACCGCATCAGCAGGTTCTAAGTCGCAAACTATCTGGCGCGCGGACGTGATGCAGATCTTGCTTCGCGCCCGCGTTGCCGCCAGCCGGTGGCGCGGATCAGCGGCGACCGCGCTGGCGCAGATCCTGATTGAGGTCGGGATCGAAGACGCGATCCAGGTCGGAGCGAGTCAGGCCCATATCGTGCAGCTCCCGGTCGTTCATCGTGACCAACTCAGCTGCGATTTGCTGCTGACCATACCACGTCCGAAGGGCCGACAGGCGGGCGGCGAACCAAGCCGCCACGCCACGCGACGTTTCGGCGCCGATGGCCCGAGCGGGTTCACGTAGGCCGGGCTCTTCCCACTTGGCATCGATATAGCTCATGCTGGGAAGGTGGAAGGAACGGTTGGTGTCAGCGGTATGCGCGCTCATAATATGTGTCCATCTGAACGGCGGCCACGCGGCGTCGGGATGACGAGGGTCTCACCGTGTTTTGGTGCACTGCAACATAAGCCTTTCCGTATGTGATTTAACCGCCAGAATTTCGGCAAGAGCCATGCGCTCAGTGCATGCAATATGGCGAGGATATGATATTTTGTGGTTGCCATGCCGGAAATACCCATCGGAAACACGCCACCGGAACACGCCATATGACCGCTTCCATCGCCGATGCCGCCATCTACGCGAAGCGCCTTCAGGCCTTGCGCGATGAACTTGCGCGATTGTCCCTGGACGGGTTCATCATCCCGCGCGCCGATGAGCATCTCGGCGAATACGTTCCGCCCTCGGCCGAACGTCTCGCCTGGCTGACCGGCTTCACCGGCAGCGCCGGTCTTGCCGTGGTGCTGACCAAGGCTGCCGTCGTGTTCACCGATGGGCGTTATGTTCTTCAACTGGCGGAACAGACCGATGCCAGCATGTGGCAGCAGCGGCATATCACCGAACAACCACCGCCCGATTGGATCATCCAGACCCTGGGCTGTGACGCCCCCACCCCGGATCGAAGCGTGCAAAACGCCAGCGCGCCCAGCGTGCGCATCGGCTATGATCCGCTTTTGATCGGGCAGGAGGCTCTGGCGCGCTATGCCGATGCCGGCCTGGCCATGGTGCCGCTGGCACGCAACCCGCTCGATACGGTCTGGACCGACCGACCCGCCCCGCCCGCCACGCCGGCAGAGCCGCACCCGATCACCTATGCCGGTCGCTCCGCCGAGGATAAGCGCGCCGATATCGCCGCCATTTTGCAACAGGCCGGCCAGGATGCGGTGGTGCTGACGGATCCGGCGTCGATCGCCTGGCTGCTGAACATTCGTGGTCAGGATGTCGCCTTTACCCCCTTCGCACTGTCCTTCGCCCTGCTCCATGCCGATGGCACCACGGAACTGTTCATCGACCCTGCCAAACTCTCTGCCGCAACCCGCGCGTGGCTGGGCAATGGTGTTACCATCGCCGATCGCGCCGCCCTGGCCGACGCCTTGCGTCGCCTTGGTGGCAAGACCGTGCGCGTTGATCCGGCGGGATCGCCGATCTGGTTCGCGCAGCAACTTCAGGCCGCTGGTGCGACCATCGCTGCCGCCTCCGATCCCTGCCTGCTGCCGAAAGCCTGCAAAAACCCGGTTGAACAGGATGGCGCCCGCGCCGCCCATCGCCGCGACGCCGTCGCCGTCTGCCGCTTTCTGCACTGGCTATCGCAACGCGCCGCAACCGGTGCGGAGACCGAGATTTCGGCGGCCACAGCGCTACTGGCCTTCCGTCAACAGGTCGATGGCTTTCGCGGCGAAAGTTTTCCCGCCATCTCCGGCGCGGGTGAACATGGCGCCATCATCCATTACAGAGTAACGCCGGAAACCAACCGGCGGCTGATGCGCAACGAGGTTTATCTGATCGATTCAGGCGCGCAGTATCCCGACGGCACCACCGATATCACCCGCACCATCTGGACCGGACCCGATGCACCGCCGGCCGATGTGCGTGACCGGGTGACACGCGTTCTGCAGGGGCATATCGCCGTCGCGACGACCGTGTTCCCCCATGGCATCGGCGGCGCGCATATCGACGCCCTGGCGCGCAGGGCGCTGTGGCAAGCCGGGTTGGATTATGACCACGGCACCGGCCACGGCGTCGGCAGTTACCTGAGTGTGCATGAAGGGCCGGTCACCATCTCCCGTCTCGCCAAGCCGGTCGCAATCGAAGCGGGCATGATCCTTTCCAATGAACCGGGATTTTACCTGCCCGATCATTACGGTATCAGGTTGGAAAATCTCCTTCTGGTGCAACCGGCCGACCTGCCGGATGCGCGTCGGCGGTTCCTGCGCTTTGAAACCTTGACCCTGGCTCCCTTCGATCGCGCCCTGATCGATCCGTCGATGTTGACCCAAGCCGAGATCGCGTGGCTGGACGCCTATCACGCACAGGTTCTCGCCAGTGTCGGTCCGGCATTGGATCCAGCCGCGGCAAGCTGGCTGGCGGCTGCTTGCGCCCCGATCTCGTCTGAGATCAGATGACCGAGACATAGGGTGGCTATGCCGCGTCTGCGAGGCGATGGCCCTGATCGGCGATGGACGCGCCGGGGAGCATGGATACCCCGGCGCGAGCGACAAGCAGTCCTAGCGCGAGTGACAACAAGCCATAGCGCCAGCGACAAGCAGCGTTACCCCGCGCCACGCCAGGAAGGCGCCGGGCACCGCGGCAGAAGCGACCTCAGCCGGTTTTCCGTCAGTTCCACCCGAGGCCCATGAAGCCGGGCTCAGACAAGCGGCACCTCACCAGCGTCACGCCGCCGGGAGGTGCGGCGCCCGCGATCACGCGCTTAGCGTTGTCCTTTTGCCCAAGCCTCATAGCGAGCCTTGTTCTCGGCGTTGGGCGGATACAAGCCCGGTAACGCCGCTCCGCCGTCCACCTGGGTCATGATCCACGATTCCAGCCGTTCCTGCTCGGCCGCTTGTGTCGCGACATCCAGCGCCAGCTTTTGCGGGATGAGCACAGCGCCGTCATCGTCCACGACGATGATATCATCCGGGAATACAGCCACGCCGCCGCAGCCAATTGGTTCCTGCCAAGCAACGAACGTCAGGCCGGCGACCGAGGCCGGCGCCGCCGCGCCCTGGCACCAAACGGGCAGACCCGTTCCCAGCACCCCAGCCAGATCCCGCACCACACCGTCCGTCACCAAGCCGGCGACACCGCGCTTGGCCATGCGTGCGCACAGAATATCGCCGAAAATGCCGGCATCGGTCACGCCCATCGCGTCCACAACCGCGATGCAACCATCTGGCATCGCTTCGATGGCCGCACGCGTGGAAATCGGCGACGACCAGCTTTCCGGCGTTGCCAAATCCTCCCGCGCGGGAACGAAGCGCAACGTGAAGGCACGCCCGATCAGTTTCGGCTGACCAGCCCGGATCGGCTTGGTGCCGCGCATCCACACGTTACGGAGGCCCTTTTTCAGCAGCACGGTGGTGATGGTTGCTGTCGAAACACCCGACAGGGCATCCAAAATGGCAGGGTCGATTGTCATGCGCGCATGCTCCGTTCCGATGGAAGATCCAAACCCCGGGCCGGAGACGGCACGGGAGATCATCTTTTTAAGAGCGCCCTACGGTCTACGCAAACGCAGTACCGTACAAATAAAGATGGCAGCGAGGCAAAGCCGTCGCCGCCATCAAAGATCTTAGTATAGAAGGTAAGGGAACGCGGCCTTGGTGCCCGAGCCTTGGGAGACCGCTTGGGGCGACCGCTTGGAAGAGGAGAGAGGCCGAGCGCCGTTTGGCGCGCAGCGTCACACTTCGCCGTCGCTGTCCGCGTGGTCGCCAAGCACGGATTGGGTGTGCGACATCAGCTTACCCAATGCCTTGTGCAGCGTCGCCCATTCGGATTTATTCAGGCCCTGGCTAAGCATATCTTCGATCTGCTGAGAGGTCGGGGCGATGGTGGCGAATACGGCTGCACCCTTGCGTGTCAGACGCAGTAATCTGCCGCGCCCATCCTCTGGGTCTTGGCTTTGTTTCAGCAGCCCCCGCGCCACCAAACTCGCCGCCGCTCGGCTGACCTTGACCTTGTCCATCGAGGTGTAGGCACCAACCGCGGTCGGCGATAGCACGGTGTAGCGGCCGACGGCCGATAAAAGGCGCCATTCCGACATGCCAAGACCGGACTGCGCCAAGTGCTGACGGGTTATGATACGAGTCACGGTGTCTGCGACAACCGACAAACGATATGGCAAGAACTCTTCCAAACGGAACTCTCCGCTTTCGGAACTTTCCGCCAAGGCAACTGGCTCTTTCACGTGCAACGACCTCTTAGACTTTTCGTGACTATCACGCGTTTCAGGAATGGAAACAAGCGTGTCTTGTCGAATTATATTACTGAAAAGAACAATATCTGGCAAATTGTAATAGACAAATGTTACATACCGTCAAAAAATGACGGTTTATGGGATCGTTTTGTATTTTTTAAACTCCCCAGGCGCTGCGGCGCCAAGTTGCCACCCCACCACGCCGAATCACAGCGCCTCCATCGTCGCGCGCCGATCACGCGCACAGGCCCCATCGCGCGCGTCAGACAATGCAATCGCGCCGGGCAATCGCGCCGGGCAACCGCGCCGGTCGTGCCGATCGGTAATACGATAAGCGCCGTGGGCTTCAGGGGTGTCAGCCTGATCGCTTGCGCTTGCACGGCGAAGCCGATGCGCACGCTCTGATGATGGCTCTATGTGATGACGCGCATATCTGCGCTTGCCTGCGGTTCTGGTCGCCGCTATATCCCCGCCCCTGTTTGCGAGTCCGGGCCTGGAAGGGCATGCCCGGCCGCGACAGCCTGCGCGGGTCATTCAGCCCGTTGGCGGGCATCAGCAAAAGGAGACCAAAATGCCCAAAATGAAGACCAAGTCGTCGGTCAAGAAGCGGTTCAAGATTACCGCGACCGGCAAAGTGCTCGCCGGACCCGGCAATAAGCGCCACGGGCTGATCAACCGCTCGCAGAAGATGAAGCGGCAGAACCGTGGCAGCCAGACCCTGACCCACGCCGACGGCCTGACCGTCAAGCAGTGGGCCCCCTACGGTCTGGGTTGATATAAGGAGTCCGCATCATGGCACGCGTTAAACGGGGTACCACCACCCACGCCCGCCACAAGAAAGTCCTCGAGCAGTCGAAGGGCTTTGTCGGCCGGTCATCAACCAATTACCGCATCGCGCGGGAACGCCTGGAAAAGTCGCTGCAGTATGCCTACCGCGACCGCCGGGTTAAGAAGCGCGAATTCCGTGGTCTGTGGATCCAGCGCATCAATGCCGCTGTCCGCGAACATGGGCTGACCTATTCGCGTTTCATCGACGGTTTGAAGCGCGCTGGCATCGAGATGGACCGCAAGGTTCTCGCCGCCATCGCGTATGATGACGCCGAGACATTCGCGGCCATCGTCAAGCAGGTGCAGGCCGCACTGTAACGGATCGATGCCATTGGTCAGGCGGGGCACGCGTTGTCGTGTGCCCCGCCTGATGTCTGTACAATCGGCGGGTGTCTTGCGGCTGCGGCCGGCGATCTGGCGGATGCGATCATCGCTAAACCCAGAGTCCCAGCGCAGCGTTCCTGGCGGATGCGATGCGGCGTTCGGCGCAAGCCGTTGTCCGCCCGCGCCATGGCCGGACTTGTTTGCCCTCCCGCGTCTTTGTATCCACCGGGGCGTCATCGCCGTCCGGCTTAACGCCGGCCACGATACGCAGGGATGAACCGGCCGGTCCGGTTTGCGACACCCATCAGGAAGCAGGTCATGAACGACGATCTCGACGCCCTGAAATCCGATACCGACGCCGCGCTTGTCGCGGCCAGCGACCTGAAGGCATGGGATGCTGTCCGCATTGCCGTCCTTGGCCGCAATGGCAGCCTGACGGGTCTGCTGCGTGACCTCGGTAAAACCCCGCCGGAACAGCGAAAAGACCGCGGTGCCGCGCTGAATCGCCTGAAAGACGCGCTGAATAGTGCGATCGAGGCGCGCAAACTCGCACTGGAAGCCGCCGCACTGGATGTCCGCCTGGCGGCCGAACGGATCGACCCGACCTTGGCCCCGCGCCTCGCGCCCAGCGGATTGATCCACCCGATCTCGCGCACGATGGAAGAAATCGCCGCCATTTTCGGCGCCATGGGCTGCGCCGTCGTCGAAGGCCCGGACGTCGAGTCCGATTGGTTCAACTTCGGCGCCCTGAACATCCCCGGCCACCATCCGGCCCGCGCCGATCACGACACCTTCTATCTACCGCCGCGCGAACCCGGCGCGCCGCCGCCGGTGCTGCGCACCCACACCTCGCCGGTGCAGATCCGCACCATGCTGACGCAGGAACCGCCGATCCGCGTCATTGTGCCCGGCCGCACTTATCGTGCCGACCATGACGCCACGCACTCACCCATGTTCCACCAGTGCGAGGGGCTGGTCATCGACCGCAACCTCACGCTCGGCCACCTCAAGGGCGTGCTGATCGATTTCCTGCGCACCTTCTTCGGCATCGCCACCCTGCCGGTGCGCTTCCGCTCTTCCTATTTCCCGTTCACCGAACCCTCGATGGAGGTGGATATCGGCTGGAACCGCAAGACCGGCGAACTTGGCGCCGGCGGCGACTGGCTGGAGATCCTGGGCAGCGGCATGGTGCATCCCCGCGTGCTCGCCAATTGCGGCATAGACCCGCGGGAATGGCAGGGCTTTGCCTGGGGTATGGGGATCGAGCGTGTGACGATGCTGAAGCACGGCATGGCCGACCTGCGGCCGTTCTACGAAAGCGATCTGCGCTGGCTGCGCCATTACGGCTTCAATCCGCTGGCACCGGCCATGCTGCATGAGGGGGTCTGAACGATGAAATTCACCCTCTCGTGGCTAAAGACGCATCTGGAAACGGATGCCACGCTGGATGACATCACCGAGGCGCTGACCCGCATCGGTTTGGAACTGGAAGGCGTCGAGAACCGGGGCGCTGCCCTGGCCGGCTTCCGCATCGCCAATGTGGTCGAAGCCGTGCAGCACCCGAATGCCGACCGTCTGCGCGCCTGCAAGGTGGACGCGGGTGACGGCGTCGTCTCCGTGGTTTGCGGCGCGCCGAACGCGCGCACCGGCATGAAGGCCGTGCTGGCGATGCCCGGCGCCTTCATCCCCGGCACCGGCATCACCCTGAAGGTCGGTGAAATTCGCGGCGTGAAGTCCGAAGGCATGATGCTGTCGGCGCGGGAGATGGGCCTGGGCGAGGATCATGCCGGCATCATCGAACTGCCGGCCGATGCGCCGGTGGGGCAGGACTATGCCGTTTGGGCCGGGCTCGACGACCCGGTGATCGACATCAGCGTCACGCCGAACCGGGGTGACTGCTTCAGTGTGCGCGGCGTGGCCCGCGATCTGGCCGCTGCCGGCCTGGGCACGCTGAAGCCCTTCGCCCCCGCCGTTATCCCGCCGGCTTTCGATGCTGGTCCGTCCTGGCGCATCGACTTCCCCGAAGCCTGCCCCTGGATCCTCGGGCGCACCATCCGCGGCGTGAAGAACTCGCCGAGCCCGAAATGGCTGCAGGATCGTTTGACCAGCATCGGCCTGCGTCCGATCAATGCGCTTGTCGATGTCACCAACTTCTTCACCTTCGACCTCGGCCGCCCGCTGCATGTGTTCGACGTGAAGAAACTCACCGGCACCGTCCTGACCCTGCGCCGTGGCGCGGGGGAGACGATGCTGGCGCTGAACGGCAAGGAATACACGCTGCATCCCGACGACTGCGCCATCTGCGACGATGCCGGCGTGCAGTCGATCGCCGGCGTGATCGGCGGTGAGGCGACCGGGTGCGACGAAACCACGACGGAGGTTTTCGTTGAGTGCGCCCTGTTCGATCCGATCCGCATCGCGCTGACCGGTCGCCGCCACCAGATCGTGTCCGATGCGCGTCAGCGGTTCGAGCGCGGCTTGGATCCTGCCCTGATGCCTGCTGCGATCGAGGCTGCGACGGCCCTGATCCTGGAACTCTGCGGCGGCACGCCAAGCACGGTGAAAGGTGCGGGGGGCGAGCCGGCGTGGCAGCGCGATGCCACGATGCGGTTTGGCCGCATCAAGGATTTCGGCGGTTCCGATATCGACGCCGAAGCGGCGGTGGATGGTCTGCAGCGCCTTGGGTTCACCGTGCGCCACCGCGATGACCATCAGGTAACCGTGGCCGTGCCGTCCTGGCGTAATGATATCGCCGGCGCGCTGGCCTTGGATCAGGCCCCGACGCTCGATCCCGCCAAAGCCGCCGCCGCCGCCGAAGGCTGCGCGCAGATCGAGGCCGAGAACGACCTGATCGAGGAAGTGCTGCGCCTGCGCGGGCTTGATGCGGTGCCGCCCGTTTCCTTGCCGCAAGCCGGCCCGGTGCCGCGCGCCACACTCACGCCCCGGCAGCAGCGTTCCGCGCTGGCGCGGCGGACATTGGCAGCCGCCGGGCTGATCGAATGTGTCACGTTCAGTTTCATGGCACAGGCCGAGGCGGCGCATTTTGGCGACTGTCCGGATGCGCTGCGCCTGTCGAATCCGATCGCCTCGGATCTGGACCAGTTGCGGCCGACGCCGCTCGCGACCTTGGCGATGGCAGCCAAGCGCAATGCCGCGCGCGGCTATCCGGATGTCTCGTTGTTCGAGGTTGGGCCGGCGTTCTCTTTGCAAGACCCGAACGGACAGCGTCTGGTCGCCGCCGGCCTGCGCGCCGGTTCCACCGCGCGAAGCTGGATCGCCGCCTCCCGCCCGGTGGACGCGATGGATGCCAAAGCCGATCTGTGGGCCGTCTTGGCGGGCGTCGGTGTGCCGATGGATGCGCTACAGGTGACCGCCGATGCCCCAGCCTTCCTGCATCCAGGCCGCTCCGCCACGGTGCGCCAGGGACCGAAGACCGTGCTGGGCCTGTTCGGAGAAGTGCATCCGCGTCTGATCGCCGAACTGGATCTGCCCGGGCCGATGGTGGTGTTCGAGGTCAACCTGGATGCGATCGCCGACCCGAAGCGACGCAAGAAGGCTGCCCCGGACTTGGCCGCCTTCCAGCCCTTGCGCCGCGACTTCGCCTTTGTGGTCGATGCCGAGGTGGCCGCCGACGCCGTCATCCGTGCCGCGCGCGGGGCCGAACGCAGCCTTGTGACCGGGGTATCGCTGTTCGACGTCTACCAGATGCCGGATGGACGCAAATCGCTGGGTATCGAGGTCACGTTCCAGCCGCGCGAACGCACGCTGACGGATGCGGAGATCGAAGTGGCGTGCCAGAAAGTCGTGGCCGCCGTGGCGAAGGCGACGGGGGCCGTGCTGCGATAGGCCGCGCGCCGATGGGGCGGTTCTAGCCCAGCGCGGCGCGCAGGTCGGCGACGACCTTGTCGGCGCTGCGTTTGCGCCATTTCACCCGCTGGCCGATGGGCGTGTTTTCCACCTCCGGCGCGACCTTCAAGGCGCAGAAAACCGGACCGCGCTGCGCCATGATGCGGGGCAGAGCCTGTTTGAACGCCTCCAGCTTGTCGAAACCATACGCACTTGGATAGCCGCAGGCGCGCGCCACCGCCGCATAGTCCATGTTCGAGGCATTCGGAACCGGTTGCCCGCCGGTGGTCGCGTAGACTTCGTTGTCGAGGATGAAGTGGTAGAAATTCGCAGGCGCCTGTTCGGCGATTGTCGCCAGTTGCCCGAGGCTCATGAGAATATCGCCCTCGGAATCAAACAGCACCACGGTCTTGTCGGGCTGCGCGAGAGCGAGGCCCAGGCCGAAGCCGGCATGCCCCCCCATCGCCGGGTCACCCAGGGGCATGTCGAAGACGGTGTCGCTGATGCCGATCCAGTGCCGCCCACCGCGGCCCGAGAGCACGATCGCATCGCCACGATGTTCGGCAAAGGCGGCCAGGGCGTCGGCAGTATACATCATCGCTGTGATCCCTTTACCGGTTGAAGCCGTGATATTCGTCGCCGACCAGCACGACCACGGGGGCTCTTGTGTCCTCGGCCAGCTTGAAGGCGGTGGCGATACGATCGGCGTCACTGTCGTTCTCCACCAGGAAGAACGGGATGTTGAACGCCATCAGGAAGCGTTCCGTATAGGTCGCGGCGGTGTCGGTATTCACGCCGTGGCGGGTGTAGCCGCGATAGCCGACCATCAAGACAATCGGCACATTCAGCGCCATCAGCCAGCCACGGATGGAATCGCCCGATTCCAGCATGCCGGTATTCTGGATCAGCAGCATCGGCTTGCGCCCGCCGGCAAATAAGCCGGCAGCGATGGACGCCGCATGGCCTTCCCGCGTCACGCCGATCAGACGCAGGCCGGGTTCGGCGAGCATCAGCATATAGAGCCAGTTGGTTTCACTATCTGGTAGCCAGACCACGTCGGTGACGCCGTTGTTACGCATCTGCCGGATGACGGTCTCCGGACTTAGTGCCGTATCGCTCATGGCCGTGTTCTCCCTGTCGCTAGTCTAAGCGCCGGAAGATCCGCTGCAAGAGAACGCGTTCCGACAGCGCCAACCATCGCCGGTAACGGCGCGGTGTTTGCCCCTAAAAGCGGTCCTTGGAAACCGCCGTCGCCTCTTCTCGGAAACGCCATCGGAACCCCCGCGGCCCCCTCGGAATACCCCCTCGGAAACTCCTCTCGGAAAACCCCCGCGGAAAACTCCTGGGAAACGACCCCGGAAACATCTGCGGAAGACCCATGGCTAATCCGGTGTTTCTTGCCGGTGGCGTGAAATCGCCGCCGCCGACCGGGCCGCGGTTTGCCGCCGCGGCAAATCGCCCTAAGATTGTCTCAGGTAAATAGAGGGGAGGCTTCGGCATGACGGCGCATTCGTTCAAGATCGGCGACACGATCATTCATCGCATCATTGAAATGGAGTGCGGCTTCACCCCCGCGCTGGAATTCCTGCCAACGCTGACGCCGGCGATGCTGGATCAGAGCCGCCCCTGGATGGCCAATCCGAAGGCGCTGGACGAACAAGATCGCCTGATCCTGTGCTTTCAGTCCTACATCATCCAAACACCGAAACACACGATCCTCGTCGACTCCTGCGTCGGCAACGACAAGGACCGCGCCGCTCGGCCTTTGTGGCACAAGAAAAAAGACACCGTCTTCATGGACGGGTTGAAGCAATGCGGTCTCACCCCGGAATCGATCGATTTCGTCTTGTGCACCCACCTGCATGTCGATCATGTCGGCTGGAACACAAAGCTGGAAAACGGCCGCTGGGTGCCGACGTTCCCCAATGCGCGCTATTTGTTCTCGAAGGTGGAACTGGATTTCTGGCTGACGGAAAACGAGAAGGCGCTGGTGCCGCCGATCGCCGACAGCGTGATCCCGATCGTCGAGGCGAAGAAATGCGACCTGATTACCAGCGATTACGGGCTGGACGATCTGGTGTCGCTGATCCCCACACCCGGCCATACGATCGATCACTATGCCGTCACGCTGGGCAAGAAGGGGACCGATGCGGTCTTCACCGGCGATCTGATCCACACGCCTCTGCAGGGGCGTTGGCCCGATCTGGCCATGCGTATCGACTATGACGGCAATCAGTCGTCGGCCACGCGCCGGACGTTCCTGGAAACCTACTGCGACACCAGCACGCTGTGCTGCTTCGCGCATTTCCCGACGCCCTCGCGCGGCTATGTGCGCCGCTTCGAGGACGGGTTCCGCTGCGAATACGTCACGGAATGAACCCCGGCCGGTGACGCGCAGGATACCCTCCGCGTCACCGGAGAACGTTTCGGGGGGCTTGCAACCAAGCCTACGATCGCGCCACGCACGCAACCGTGGCCGGCCCTTCTGGGCCCGTGTCGGGTGACCGAATGGGGGCTCGTTCTACTTAGCCCCCGATCATGCCGTGGCGTGCTGCGGCCGCATGCCACGGCGCCGTTCTGTCCGCCTTACAGACCTTCAACCAAGCGGATATCCCGCTCCGCGCCATCGCCGAGCGCGTCCAAGGCTGCTTTGTAGGCGGGGGAATCGTGCGTGGCGCTTGCTTGCGCCAGGCTGTCGAACTCGATCACGACGACGCGTTGATTAAGCCCGGCCTCATAGGTTTTTGCCGGCATGCCCCGCACCAGAAAGCGGCCACCGCCGGCGGTGATCGCAGGACCGGCGAGTTGAGCGTAAGCCGCCAATTTCTCGGGGTTGGTGATCGCGCGATAGGTGCTGATCCAATACGTCTTGGCCATAAATCCTCCAGCCCGTTTGCGTCGGGACATCCGGTCAGGGCATGCCGGTATCCGCTGTGAACATGCCTGAGCACCGAGGCTCAGGGTTTCAGGACTCTGCCCTGCGGTGCCGTGTCAGGCAAGTTGGTGATCGACAGGTTTCCGCCCCCTAGCTACCCCGCGCCCCGTCGCCCCCATCTGGGACTGCCAAAGAGGGGGGCCTGCCAATGGGGGTCTGCCAATGGGGACTGCCAACGGGATGGGCAAGGTGATGTCACGACAGATGGCTGGGGCGGACTGTCACGGATTATTCGCAATTTCCCCGGTCCTCAGGCACGCCCGAGTTCATTATTGGAGTGGGAATTCGCGCGTCCGGTCCGACTCGCCATGGTCGCCGGGCGTACCAGCCTGCCGAAGGGAACGAATCGCATGACGAACCTAGCCCAAGCGCGGAGGCTGCCGGTCGGTGCAGCCCACGATGCGGTGGAAGAAACTGCGCTCGGCGTTGCCAACCCGGCGATGTTCTTCCGCCGTTGGCTGGCTAATCCGCTGCAGATGGGTTCGATCGTGCCGTCGTCGCGGGCGCTGTGCCACCGCATCGTCCAGCAGACACGCCGAGGGCCGGATGAGTTCATATTGGAACTCGGGGCTGGCACGGGGGTGATCTCACGCGCGCTGCTCGATAGTGGTGTGCCGCCCGATCGGCTGTGTGTGGTCGAGATCGTGCCGTCGATGGCTGCTCATCTGCGGTCCGTGTTGCCGGGCGTGACGGTGATCGAGGGCGATGCGCGGGAATTGCCGGCTTTGATCCCGCGCGATTGGCACGGCCGCTTCGGCACGGTGGTATGCGGCATTCCGCTGGTATTGTTGCCCAAGCCGATGCAGCGTGCGTTCATCGATGCGATCGAGGCGGTGGCGCCCGGTCGCGGGTTCCTCCATTTCAGCTATTGCGCGACGTCCCCGTTGCCGTGGCGGACGCACGGGCTGACGGCGAAGCGGGAGGCGTGGACGCCGCTGAATTTCCCGCCCGCCAGCGTCTGGCGCTACACGCCGAACGGCAAGAAGGGATCGTAAGTCAGGATCGCCAAACGGTTTTTGCCACGTTGGTGCGGGTGGTCTGGTTCATCCAACCGGTGCGATCGCGGTGATGGAACGGCGATTCTAGGCCGCAAGCGGGGGCGCGCTAGATGGTGATGCGCACACCCAGTTCCACCACGCGGTCGCTTGGAATGCGGAAGAACTCGGTCGCCGACACGGCGTTGCGTGCCATGATCAAGAACAGCGTGCGCCGCCACCACGACAGCTTCGGCGTCAACCCGGCCACCAGGACCTCTCGTCCCAGGAAGTAGCTGGCCTGGGAGATGCGGACGTTGAGCTTTTCCGACAGGTCTTCCAGATCGCGCGGGATATTGGGGCTTTCCATGAAGCCGTAGCGCAGGATGACGCGATGGATGCCGGGCGCAAGTTCGGCGGTTTCCGACCGCCGAGCCGCCGTCACTTCCGGGACGTATTGGTTTTCCACCGTCACGAACAGCACGTTCTCATGCAGCACTTTGTTGTGCTTGAGATTATGCAGCAGCGAGGTTGGCGCGTATTCGGGGTTGCCGGTCATGAAGACCGCCACGCCGGGCACTCGGATGATGCGCGATTGTGGCAGGCGTGCCAGGAAAGGCGTTAGCGGCATGCTGGACTGGCGCC
>Ga0164296_1002192_pt1 | contig 19786 bp, 14 predicted proteins | sample GEODES057metaG_FD_113533 | JGI IMG/M metagenome (GOLD analysis project Ga0164296, IMG submission 113533) | Dystrophic lake water microbial communities from Trout Bog Lake, Wisconsin, USA - GEODES057 metaG | ecosystem: Environmental > Aquatic > Freshwater > Lake | place: USA: Trout Bog Lake...
CAATAACAAGACCTACGGCAATGCACTGACCAATGGATCATCAGCTGCATTCACTCCAACAGGTTTGCAGAATGGCGAAACCGTAGGTTCTGTTACCCTGACCTATAGTGCAGGTAATGCTGCTAATGCTGCAGTTGGTACTTATACCAACGCTATTACACCTTCGGCAGCTACCGGAGGTACATTCAATGCTGCCAACTATACCATAGCTTATGTACAGAATGATGTTGTTGTTGGTAAGGCTACTTTAAATGTAACCGTTAATAATCAAAGCAGAACGTATGGCTCAGCCAATCCTACATTGACTGCTGTTTATAGCGGATTTGTAAATGGCGAAACAGTTGCTGTTGTTACTACATTGGCTAATATAAGCACAACTGCTACTACTGCTTCAAGTGTTGGAACTTATCCTATCACCGCCTCCGGTGCCGCAGCAAGTAATTATACCTTCAATTATGTTGCCGGAACTTTGACTGTAACCCAGGCGGTATTGACAGTAAATGTTAATAATCAAAGCAAAATACAAGGAACTGCTAACCCAACACTCACCTATACGATCTCCGGCTTTGTTAACGGCGATACCCAGGCGGTGATTAATACTTTGCCAACGGTTTCAACTACAGCAATTACCAGTTCTCCGGTAGGTAACTATCCTATCACGGCGAATGGTGGCAACGATAACAACTACACGTTTACCTATAACCCGGGAACATTAACTGTAAACCCGCAATTACCGGCCTTTACCTATGTAACCCCTCAATCCACTTCTGTAGGTACTACAATTTCATTTTCGCCAACCAGCACTGGTGGTGCGGTTGCTACTTATACTGTTAGTCCGGCATTACCCGCAGGACTTGCCATCAACGCCGGCACAGGTATTATTTCAGGGACACCAACCATCGCTTCGGCCGCTGCAAACTACACCGTAACAGGTACTAACGTTAGCGGGAGCAGTAATTTTATTGTTAACATCACCATTACAGCAGCGGGCTCCAATACATTTGACTGGACCGGTGCGGTAAGCACTGCCTGGAACACGCCCGGCAACTGGCAGGTAAACGGCGTACCGCAGACAACCATTTATCCAGGTTCTGCTTCAACTACCGATATCGTCAAAGTAGGTGTAAATACCGCCATTGCTACTTTTACAAATTACCCCGTTTTGTCGACAAGTAATATCACCGTTGCTTCATTAACATTTGGCAACAATAACGCTGCACAAGGAAGCGCAACCGGTGGTATTTTGGGCTTGACGGTAAATACATTCACATTAACTGTAACCGGTGCAATTACACAAAATCATAGCGCTACAGGCGGGGCTGCATTTAGTGGCGTGGCCGGCACTACCCCAGGTGTGACCAATACCTGGCAGGGCAGCGGGGCGATCAGCTGCGCCTCTTTAGTTGTTGGCGACAATTCAGTGCCAGTTAATATTGGAGTAAACGATATAACGCTTTTAAATATTGGCACAGCAACTGCTTCAACTTTAACAGTAACGGTAACGGGTAATATCACCGAGAATTCTGTAAGCGCTAATACCGGTTTGAGTTTACAGAATAGCAACCCAGAGATTTCTTTTGGAGCAGGAACGTTAACAGTAGGTGGTCAAATAATTCTGCAAAACACTAATCCGCAGCCTTTTCTACTTCCTTCATTTGAATCAAACTCAACATTTTCAATTGATCTGAATAATGTCAATAGTCCGGTTTTAAATCTTTCGGCCGCCAATCCATTAAATATAGGCACGGCTGCAAACACTGCTAACCAGATCGATTTTTACAACCCAATAGCAACACCTCATAAACAGTCGACCGTAAATTATACAGGTGCAAACCAGGAGATTTATAATTACGCTGCGACTGGTATGAATTCGAAAATCGACAATAATGGCGAAGCTAACGGCGATGGATTTGTTTATCAGAATATAGGATTCTCAGGTTCGGGTATCAAAACGCTCGACGCAGGAACCTTTACTGTAAACGGCAATTTTGCTTTGGCAACTGGAACGGAAACAGTTAATTTAAACACCAACAACCCTACTTTAACTGTTAACGGAACTTATTCTACCGGTACAGGTTCAACCTTCAACAATGGTACTAAGCCTATTGTATTTAATGGCGCGTTCTCGAATGACGGCACCAGTAACTTCAGTACGCCTTTGGTTACTTTTAATAATCCAAACATTAACCCGCTGATTATAACTACATCAACTGCTCAGGCATTTACCAATATTTTGTTTTCGGGTTCAGGTGTAACTCAATTAAGGCAAACAGGTGGAGGATACACCCTGGCAAGTACTGGCGTAATGAGCATGAGCGGCTCGGCTCACGTTAACGTAACAACAGCTACATTCACTTTATTATCTGATGCCAGTGGTTCGGCAACGGTAAGTAATATACCATCCACTTGCATTTTTAACGGAAACGTAAGCGTTCAACGTTATATACAAGCGCACCGTGCCTACAGGCTTATTTCATCGCCGGTATATAGTGGTTCAGTAACGTCGGGCTCGAATACGTTTAAGGACTATAGTTTAAACTATGTGCAACTTACTTCCTACCTGACAGGAACTACCGGGACGGCGGGTGGTTTCGATAAAGGAGTAAATCCGACACTTTACCTATACCGTGAAAATCTTGCACCGCTATTCACTACTTTCCTTAACAGCAATTACCGAGGAATAAACAATATTCTTTCTGCACCTAATTACACGCTGGATGCAGACGGCGGACCTTTTAATATTCCTATCGGAAATGGATTTTTGTTTTTCTACAGAGGCGACCGTTCACAAGCCAGCCTCGCTACAGAAACAACACCTACTTATGCCGCTACTGCCGGAACATTGACAGCAACCGGCACATTGAATATTGGAAATGTAACGGTAACCGACTGGTATAACCCTGGTGCAACCGGCTTAGGCTTCACAACCAATTCGGGTAGTGTAAATGTTGAAGGAAGTAACCTTGTAGGTAACCCTTATGCCAGCTCGATCGACTGGGATCAGTACAATGCAGGTGGAATCACCCATACCAATGTTGGTCCGTTTGCCTATCGGCTTATCCCTACAGGAGCACAAGGTTCTGGCAACTATGATGTTTATCAGGCCGGAACTAATATCGGTGGCAACAAACAAGGTACACAGGGCACCCCCAACAGTAATATAATTGTTAGCGGCGAAGGGTTCTTTGTATTTGCAACCAATACGGGTGCTGCGCTAACATTTACTGAAGCAGCAAAAACAAATACGCAGGTTACAGGCACAAGCCTTTACATGGCCAAACGCTTTCAACAATTGCCCACTATGGATCAGTATCTCCACCTTAAAATGTCTATGGATACGCTGAATACAGATGGTACCATTATAAGATTTGATTCAAATTCGCAGGCTAACTTTAGCCCGGCTGAAGACGCCATTTACCGGGTTGGAACAGGCAAGGTAAGCCTGTCGAGTTTATCCGGCGATAAGGTGAGCCTTGCCATTAATCAACTTCCCCTGGTAGTTAAAGGGCAGAAAATACCGCTAAAAGTGGGTGCTTCTACTGATGGAACCTATAGTCTGAAAATCGTCAATATTGAAGGAATACCGGCTTTGTTTAATATATGGCTTAAAGACAATTACCTGAAAGACTCGGTGAATATGCGTGTTGATAGTTCACACAATTTCAATATTTTACATAGTGATACCAATACTTTTGGCGCGCACCGATTCGAAATAATAATTGATCAAAATCCGGCCTATGCCTACCATCTGCTCGATTTTAACGCCAAAAAAGATCAGTATGCCAGACAAGTTGATGTTTTATGGAAAACGGAATTTGAAGGCAATTACACCAATTTTACGGTTGAAAGAAGTATTGATAATGGCAAAACATTTGAGGTGCTAGGCGCGCTGGACGCCGTAAACCAGGGGACATATAACTTTGTAGACTGGAAACCAATTGTAGGTCAGAATCTATATCGGCTAAAACAGATAGATATAAATAACAATGTTAGCTATTCTAAAGTAATACCAATTTCCTATTCTAACCTAAGTAACAGTATTGCTAAAAACAATATCAATATATTCCCTAACCCTGCAACCAGTGTTGCTAACCTGGCGATCATTACTGATCTGAATAAAAGCCCTGACTTTACGATCAAAGTTACCAATAGTGCTGGTTTGCTTATAAAAGAAGCAACCACCAACCAGCCAAACCTGCAGCTTAACGTAGCTGCTTGGCTGCCTGGCACCTATCTGGTTAAGGTTTACAACACTAAGGATCAATCTGAAGTTGGGACAACAAAAATTATAAAGCTGTAATCCATCATATTAAATTATAAATCAGGCCTGATCGATATTGTTTGTAAAACAACAAACACCATTGATCAGGCCTTGAAATTTTTAAGAACTGCTTTAAAACCTTACAACATTACACCCTTCCAACGAAAATACGCTCAAAAAATCTCGCTGAAATACCCTATTCTACCCTGCGCATCAACACCCTGTACCACAACGCGGTAATGTTTTGCTTTATCAGAATTATAGAAATGAAACTTTGCAGCGCCGAAATTATCAGTTTCCAGATCATGCTGCCAATGAAGTGTGGTACGGGTGTCCACTTTAGGGTTGGTACCGGGGCTACCATAATAGGGCGCAGCAAATTCGCGGGTGATGCTGTAGCCGTTAAATTTATATTCGCCGAAAAGTGGATTTGATTTAAACTTCATATCGTTGCCGTTTTTGGTATATACCATAATGGCTCCTATAAATCCGCCATTGGCCGGAGCGAATGAAACCGGTGGTGGCACAAAACGCACCAGGGCTATTTCAGACATCGGGATATTGGTAACATTATCCATCTCGGTCAGCGATTCATCCAAATAAAATACGGGCATATTAACCGGGTTGTAAATGTTGCTTGCCCCGTGGTACCTGAAATGAACACCGGTGGCCGGATTTATAAGTATTTCTAACTCGGGTACGCGACCTTGTAAATAGGTCAAAAGTCCGCCGCCCATAGCTCCTCCCGCAGGGCCGGGCGATTCGTCCAAAAGATCAAAATCATAGGCATTGTTAGCATCAAGATGTTTGACATGATTGGCTAGTACCAATTGCACCGGAGTAGAAGCTCCTTAATATTAACGGTATTTAATAAGATACTATTGGCGAAAGCCCGGTCGCTTTTTGCAGCAAAAGCATTGCTTAAAAATAATTCGTTCACAGCGGGTCTTGCCTGAGTAAAGCTTTGAGCGTATCAACCCAAAACCTGCTATTAGCTGCCCCTGAGTTCAGAAATCCAACACTTGCCCATTGGTGTACTGATCGGCACCGCTGTGGATATAAATCTTTTCCTGAAGATATTTTTTATAAAGATTTGTTCGAGATGCCCGCGGGTGCGAATCAACCATATCAACATTTTGAGCCTTAGCGCCAGGTGCATTCAGCAGCGTGGAAATGAAAGCCAATGCTGATATTATGCTGACGTTGCTTTTCATAAAAAATGAATTCAGGTTTAACGAATGTTATAGTTCATCCAGGGTTTACTTTTTTACTTCAATACTATAATAATACATGGCTATGATGTGAGTCATGTTTTTGCTCAGGCGCATTACTTATCTTTGCCCCTTAATATGATCATTCAGCAGTTTTATGATAAAGGCCTGGCACATGCATCTTATGCAATTGTGCGGCTTGGGAAAATGGTTGTTATTGATCCTTCGAGGGATCCGCAACCTTATTATGAGTTTGCCACTTCGCATAATGCGGCAATTGTTGGCGTAATTGAAACGCACCCGCATGCCGATTTTATCAGTTCGCATCTGGAAATACATCAAACAACCGGTGCGACCATTTATGTAAGCAAACTTTTAGGGGCCGAATACCCGCACGAAACTTTTGACGATGGTGACAGCATTCAATTAGCTGATATTAAGCTGAAAGCGATCAACACACCCGGCCATTCCCCCGATTCGATCTGTATCCTGGCGGTAGATGAAAACGGAACCGAAAAGGCGATTTTCACCGGTGACACGCTTTTTATAGGCGATGTTGGCCGACCCGACCTGCGCGAACAAGTTGGTAATATTACTGCGGCAAAAGAAGAATTGGCGCGCCAGATGTACCAATCCACCCGAAAGAAGATCATGACGCTGCCCCACCATGTAGCGGTTTACCCGGCGCATGGCGCGGGCTCGCTTTGCGGCAGGCATCTGAGTCCCGATCTGGACAGCACCATTGGCCGCGAATTGCGCGAAAACTACGCCCTTGCTGCTATGGATGAACCTCGCTTTGTTGACCTGTTGATTGCCGATCAGCCATTTGTGCCCAAATATTTTGGCCATGATGTAGAGCTGAATAAACGGGGCGCCGAGCCTCTTGAAAAAAGCATAGCTGCTGTTCCGCACCTTAAACGTAATGCTTTGCTGGATCAGCATTGCGTTATAGTGGATACAAGACCAAGGGCAGTCTTCAGAAAAGGGCATTTAGCCGGGGCATTTAACATACAGGATGGCGAGCGCTTTGAAACCTGGCTCGGTTCAATTATTGGCCCCGATGAGCCTTATTACCTCATTGGCACCGACAATTCAACGATTGATTTGCTTATCAGAAAAGCAGCCAAAATAGGCTATGAAAAAAATATCAGGGGTGTACTTTTATCACCGGAACATGCCTTTGACTACCTGCCCGATATTGACCTCGACCACTTCCGGACTCATCCTGCATTGTATACAATAATCGACGTAAGAAACCAGAGTGAAGTTAACGAGGGCATCGTATTTGCAAAGGCTTTAACGATCCCGCTGCCAGAACTGAGGGACAGACTGGCGGAGATCCCTACTGACAAACCGATTGTAGTTCATTGTGCAGCCGGCTATCGTTCGGCCGCCGCGTGCAGTATTGTTGCAGCAGCCATCGGTATTGTGCCGGTTTACGACCTTGGCGAGGCAATTGCTTCTTTTATGAAGCGGGAATTACCTGTAAAGGAATAAGGATGCTACAAATTGTTAGTACTGCTGATGGTTCCAAAACCATTTTTAACAGCGAAGTTGGCGAAAGCTATCATTCTAAACACGGCGCCATACAGGAAAGCAGGCATGTATTTATTGGCGCCGGGCTTGCTTATTTTTCAGACAGATCAAATGTTAAGGAAATTTCGATACTGGAGGTTGGTTTTGGAACAGGACTAAACTTTTTATTAAGTGCCGATTTTTGTGAGAGCCATCAGATCAAGCTTGATTATACCGGTATCGAAGCCTTTCCTTTGAGCCCCGATATGATTGGACAAACCGGATACGAAGAATATATTAAGCCAAAAACCTGGCAGTGTTTTCAGGAGCATTATTCCGATTGCTTAGCTCAATGTATTGCACTCAACCCTCAATACAGTTTACAAATTGCGCTTTGCAAACTCGCTGAATTCTCATCGGCGAAGCATTATGATATAATTTATTTCGACGCCTTTGCGTCGATGCATCAACCGGAGATGTGGACGGAAACTGCCATCGGCCCATTGATCAAATTACTGAACCCAGGCGGAGTATTTGTTACGTACGCCATTACCGGTCAGCTTAGGCGCATGCTCAAAGGCCTGGGCCTCGAGGTGCAAAAGGCACCTGGTGCACCCGGCAAACGAGAAATGCTGAGGGCTATCAGGCATTAAAACCTGAAGCCCACATTAAATTTCATAGTAAAACCGTTGGTAGCCGGTAGTTCGCGAATGGCAAAATCATTGGGCAATAAAGTGCTATGTGTAGCGTAGATGATCGGTCCGCCGCAGAGGGTAAATGAAAACCTTGAGGCCTGAGGAACAAAATTCAATGAAGGTCCTACCAGCAATTTTGCTCCGCCCTCAGTTTCGTTTGACCAAAAACCTTCCAGGTCCTGCCCTACTGCTTCCAAACCGGCAAAGAAAGCGCCGCTCACCTGCCGATGTATACCAATACTGCTGATCACATCCAGGCCATCCCGGCCTTCAACAAATGCTTTTTCTAAACGCACATTTGCTCCCAGGCGCCAACCTATACTTTCGTAAGCAGCTGTAACCCGACTTAAGGCAATTTTATCATTGTTAAATTCGCGTCTGAAGCCAAGGCTGGCACCTATACGGAGACCAAGTGCCTGGTTACCTCCAATAAAATCGCGGAATACTTCAGCCTGTTGAAATGAATTGATATCGCCTTTGTTGGCAAAACCAAGGCCTATATTTATAAGCGCAGTAAATTTTGCACCCAAATAGCCCTTTACTGCAATATGCTGGTCTATTCCATCAAAACCTAAAGGTGTTACCGTATGTTGCCCATAACCGCCGGAGTAATTTAAACTCCAGGCTCTGGCTGATGGATTTAACGTATTGATGGTAAACAGAAAGGGCTGCGGCTGTTGGGTTGCTAAGGGGGCCTGCTGCTGTTCATTTACCTGCGCAATTGCCTGGTTGAAAAAACAGGCGATCGGTAATAGGATGAGGGCTATTTTTTTGTATTTCATTGCTTTTGAATTTCGATATAAAAATAGTGATTGCCAGTTTTATATGCATTAAGCCAATATTAAGTAGTAAAAAAATATTCATTTCCACCGCTATTGAGCACAACAAGTTTATTTTTGCAAAAAAAACTATGGCATTACAAGCACCGGTAACAGGTAATACGCCTTCCACAGCCTTTGAGCGATTGCTTACCATTATGGACGATCTGCGCCTGAATTGCCCCTGGGACAAAAAGCAAACGCTGGAAAGCCTTCGACACCTTACGATAGAAGAGGTTTACGAGCTATCAGATTCAATATTGAGTGCTGATATGCCCGAAATAAAAAAGGAGCTCGGCGATATCATGCTTCACCTGGTATTTTACGCACGTATTGCATCAGAAACCAACGACTTTAATATTACCGATGTATTGAATAGCATTTGCGATAAACTCATTAACCGCCATCCGCACATTTACGGCGATGTAGAAGTAAATGACGAAAGTGATGTGAAGCGAAATTGGGAACAGATCAAATTAAAAGAAGGCAATAAATCTGTTTTGGGCGGTGTACCAGTTTCTCTGCCAGCCCTGGTTAAAGCTTCCAGGATACAGGAAAAGGCCCGCGGTGTAGGATTCGACTGGGAAGAAAAGGGGCAGGTTTGGGCGAAAGTGGAGGAAGAACTGCAAGAGTTTAAAAATGAATTCAACGTTGAAAAAGATAGCGAAATAGACCATGAAAAGGCGGAAGCTGAGTTTGGCGATCTGCTATTCTCGCTCATTAACTACGCGCGATTTATCAATATAAATCCGGAAGATGCATTGGAAAAAACCAATCGCAAATTCATCAAACGCTTTCAATATCTTGAACAGAAAGCAAAAGAGCTGGGCCGTAATTTACAGGACATGAGCCTAACCGAAATGGATATATTTTGGGAGGAAGCAAAAAAAATTTAAAAATTGCTGGTAGTGTGTAGCGTTTCTTTATCAAACTCCGTATAGGAGATTAAATAATGAAGATAAGGTTATATTATTTACTACCCTTGCTGCTGGTAATTAGTACCGGGTGTTTAAAAACACCCGAAAGTACATTGCCTTTATCCGGACCTGCCGGAAACTTTGCAGGTCAGTTCAGGTTATTGCATCGGTCATCGGCCAGAAACAAATTCGATACTTTAAAAACAAGCCTGGTACTAAACCTTAATTTAACCAACAATAGCTATTCTGTTACCGGCGATACCGCGGTATTGCATGCAGGCAGTAACGGAAATTTTACCATAAGTTCACCCTACATCAATTTTACCGATAAAACATATCCCAAATCGGGTATTCCCGCAAAAACACATTTAAACGGCATCTATCAATATTATTATGATGGATCCGTATTTCAATTACTGGCCTTTAGTGCTGATACGCTAAGCTTCCAGTATGATTTAAAGAAAACACAGTAATACCTTTCATTTTGAGTTTTTTGAGTTAAAGCCGGTACCTGTACCGGCTTTTTTGTTACCCGGCGCTGAAATATTTTTACCCATTGTAGCAAAGCAGTGATTAGCTTCGTATCGTTTATTATATAATTATATTATTGGCTGAATCACTTTAATTAATGCATCCACCCCGCCGCATTGCCGAAGATGAATTGATCTTACAATGCAAATCAGGCAGCTTAAAATACCAGGAACTGCTTTATAAGCGATTCTATGGCTATGCCATGGGGATAAGTCTGCGTTATTGCCTTAACCGCGATGATGCCATGGAAGTAGTTAATGATGCCTTTATCAAAGCCTTCAATTCGATGAATAGCTATGATATTGAAAAGCCTTTCAAAGCATGGTTGCGTACTATCGTCGTAAATACAGCAATAGACCGCCGAAGGAAAGATATAAAGTTGTTACAAAACACAGACCTGGATGATGCGGGCCATTTATCGATAGGTGTAAGCGCTATAGAGGAACTGCTGGCCGATGATATTATCAGCATGATGAAAACTTTACCTCCAATTCAACTCACCATATTTAACCTGTATGAAGTTGATGGTTATAACCATGATGAGATTGGGGATATATTAAAAATACCACCAAGTTCTTCGCGGGTGTACCTGAGCAGAGCAAAGGAAAAACTAAGAAAAATAATAACAGAAGAAAAACAAAGACATGGACGAGCGTTGGGATAACGATCTGAAAAAACGCATCAGCGAAGTGTTTGATAACTATGACGACACTTCTGCCGATGAGGGTTGGCAGCGTTTAAGGGAAAAATTCCCTGCAAAGAAAAAAAGCCGGATCGCAGCCTGGATATGGTTGGGATCAGCCGCCGCTTTGGTGTTGCTGGCGCTGGGGCTTTTATTGGTTAAAAGCAATAAAAGCAGTGATCAGCAATTTAGCAGCAACAAACAACCTGCTAAGCAGCATAATAATATTGAACAAACACCGATAGCCGATAACCAGATCAAACAGGATGATCGTAAGCCTGCGGTGCAAGCGGAGCAAGCTGCATCAAACAGCTTAGCAAAGAACAATAAGCCAACAAAAACTGAAGGAAATAGTGATCGTGCAAATATTGAAACTAAAACAAAGTCTGATGTTCAGAAAGCCTTGACACAAACATTCGCTAAAAATTCAGATACCCAAGGAAAAAAGGATATCAGAAATTCATTTACAAATAGCCGAAATAATACAGCTGCCCAAAACAAGCCAGGCAAGAAAACACTGGCGCCTGAAATTGACGGCGCGGTTCAAACACCGGTATACAGCAAAACTGATGTCATTGCCAATCAATCAAATACCAGCAAAGTACCCGACACTAAAACCCAGGGCAATGTTTTAAAAACCGACACGGCTGCCAATATCAGCCTTGCTGTCGCCAATAACAAAGCGGGTATAAACATGAAGCAGGAACAGGCAAAAAAGATGAACGACATGTTTACAAAAGATGCCGTTGCTACCAACCATAAAACGGAAACTAAAATACCATCAAAACATAAACTGATCAGCCTTGGGGTGTATGCCGCTACTTATTTTAACTATGCCAGGGGAAGTAATAATCAGTTTAATGTGGGTGCAGGTCTAACTTCAGATATCCGCATCAGCAATAATCTGAAAATTTCAACCGGCATCTCTGTAGGGCAAAACAGCCTGAGTTATACCAGCCAGGCACCGGCCGTACTGAGTCCCTCCGATGGTGCACCATTAGCTGCAGCAAGTTTTGCACCGGCAAGTAAATATTTGTATACGGCAAGCACCCCGCAGTTTAAAAGCTATGATGCCAATCTTATAGGCCTTGATGTTCCGCTCAATATCAAATATGTTTTTGATCGCGGAAAAAGCAGTACGTATATATTAGCAGGTGTCAGTTCTGGCACCTTCATTAACGAAACCTATACTTACAGCTATAATAATCCATCCTTATATTCCAGCAACGTATCACAGGTACAGAACCAGTCGACGACTAATAACTTTAATGGTTTTTATTTCGCCAGAACGCTCAACCTGGCATTTGGAACAGGGTATAAGGTTGGACAAAACCGTTTAGTTGTAGAGCCATTCCTGAAATATCCGCTGGAAGGTTTAGGTACGCAGCAATTGAAATTTGGTGCTGGTGGCGTCAATCTGAAGTTTAATTTCGAGCTAAAGAAAAAATAACACGATTGTAGGATTTAATCGATTTTTAGGATCAAATCACGCACTCGTGTCTTTGTTGACCCCATCCTCCTCCTTCCCCTGCAAGGCAGGGTAAGGTATCGCACAGGGCCATTTTGATGCCAGGTATCATCGCTAAATAAATTTGCGACTTATTCAAGCAAAGTTCAAAACCAGGGTAGATCTAAAAAATTAATCTGCCAGGCTTTTATCCCAAAAATCAGTCAAATCCCACAATCGTGTCAATCGTGTCTTACTTGAATCTTATAGCCTTTACTGGCGAAATTTTGCTTACCAGTGTGGATGGGATCAGCATGACCAGCAGGCAAATAACCAGCGTGCCCAGGTTCAGCAGCACAATGTCCCAGAATTGCAGTTGAATTGGTATAAATTTCATGTAGTAGGACGATTCATCCAGCTTAAAAAAATGAGTCTTTGATTGTAATATACTAATACCCAGGCCAAAAACATTACCAAGCACCAAGCCGATACCGATCAGGTAGGCTGCATTGAACAGAAAAATTTTTTGTATCGTCCAGTTATTGGCACCCATAGCTTTGAGTATGCCTATGAGCGATGTTCGTTCCAGTATAATAATGAGCAGTGCCGATATCATATTGATGGTGCCTACCAGGATCATCAATACCAGCATAACCGTTGAGTTCACATTGATCTCGTCCAGCCAAACAAAAATGGCCGGATAGCTATCAAAAACTGTATACGATTTCAATTTAAGCGGCATCTTGTCTGCAATAAACCTATTTGCGGCGTCTATCTGATCAAAATTGGCTACCCGTAGTTCATAACCACCGATCTCATCGGCATCCCAATTATTTAATTTCACTAATAACGACAAGTCGCCAATAACAAAAGTTTTGTCAATATCCTCCAATCCTGCATCAAATATTCCCTTTACAACAAAGGGGCGTTTACGTAGCGGCTCCTGAACAAAGTAAACCAGAAACTTGTCGCCTACCTTTAAATTAAGGCGGTTGGCCATATAACTTGAAATCAGCAGTTGCTTTTGCGAGGCCAGCGTATCGTTAAAATCGATAACATTGCCGGCTACGAGCGAACGTTTAAAAAACGACCAGTCGTAATGCTTATCCACCCCCTTTATCACCACGCCTTCAATTTCTGTCCTGGTTTTTATGATACCCGGCTTGGTGAGTGTTGGCACTATGCTGGTAAAAAGCGGATTAGCCTTAACCGATTGCTCAAAAGCTTTGTCGGCATGAAATGGCGAGGCCTGATAAGAGTTATTATTATCGTAATTCTGCACCTGCAGGTCGCCCGCAAAACCACGAAGCTTTTGCTTTATTTCGAGTTTAAAGCCCCGGATAACGGCTACAGTAAGGATCATCACCCCAAGGCTAAGCATAATACCGATGATGGCTATTCTAACAATAAGTTTAGAATAAGTTCGGCTCGACTCAAACGAGATCCTTGACGATATGAACGAGGCGAAACTCAATGCAGGGCTATTTTTTGTAACTTCGCAAATATGCGGATTTCAGTTGAAATGCCACCTGATCAACAGGCTTTACTGTAATGAAAAAAACTATTGCTTTACTTTCAATTCTGATCTGCTTTTACAGCGGATATGCCTGCCAAAACACCCTTTCGTCACCGCCATTGCTTCATGGAAGGCATAAAGTTATCCGTCACGATTTTCAAACCGGCGCTGACCAAACCGAATTGTATGTAAGCTACCTGAAAAATAAAAAAATCGCTATTGTACTTAATCCCACCTCGGTAATTGGAAATAAACATGTTTCAAGTGTAGATAGTCTGCTAAAACTGGGGTTACACATCAGTAAAATATTCGGGCCCGAACACGGTTTCAGGGGTAATGCCAGTGATGGGGCAGCAATTAAAGACACACTCGATGCAAAAACAGGTATCCCTGCTATTTCGCTCTACGGTAAACATTACAAACCAACACCGGCCGACCTTAAAGGTATCAGCATCGTAGTATTCGATATACAGGATGTGGGCACCCGCTTTTACACTTTTTTATCCACTTTACATTACGTGATGGAAGCCTGCGCCGAAAACAAGGTAGAGTTAATGATATTGGATCGTCCGAACCCGAATGGCTTTTACGTAGATGGGCCGGTATTGGACACTGCTTTCAGGTCGTTTGTTGGGCTTGATCCGATACCCATTGTTCATGGCATGACCTTCGGGGAGTACGCCCAAATGCTCAATGGTGAAGGCTGGCTGAAGGGTAAGATAAAATGCAAGCTCAGGGTGATAAAAATGGCTTATTATTCGCACGATATGCCGTATATACTACCTATTAACCCTTCACCTAATCTCAATACGGCCAAAGCGATCCTCTTATACCCCAGCATTTGCCTGTTTGAAGGTACAGATATCAGCCTTGGGCGCGGTACCTTATTCCCTTTCCAGGTGCTGGGGCATCCGGCTCTGAACGAGAAATACAGTTTTTCATTTACACCGAAAAGTATCGCCGGTATGAGCGAAGATCCGCCACAAAAAAATAAGCTTTGCTATGGTATTGATTTGCGCGATTATGACACGTCGGAAATAAGAAAAAGCAAAAAAATAGATATCTTGTGGCTGAAAAAAATGTATGATGCATTTCCGGATAAAGCGCACTTTTTTAATGCGTATTTTTCAAAGTTAGCCGGCACCGATCTGTTGCGAAAGCAGATAGAAGAAGGCAGATCCGAACAAGAGATCAGAGCAAGTTGGGAGCCGGCATTAAGTAACTTCAAAACAATACGCAGCAAATACTTATTGTATCCGTAAATGTGCTTTATCAAACCGAAAGTATTAGGTAGACGAAATATGACCCCCTTTAACATATGAGAATAATTTTTATGGGTACGCCCGAATTTGCCGTAGCTTCATTGGAAGCCCTGTTAGCATCCGGCAGTGAAATTGTTGGTGTGGTAACTGCGCCGGATAAACCTGCAGGACGTGGCAAGGTAGTGACCGAAAGCGCAGTAAAACGATATGCTTCCGGAAGGGGACTCAGGGTGCTGCAACCTGCAAAATTGAAGGATGAAACTTTCCTGGAAGAATTAAGATCTCTTGGGGCCGATCTGCAGGTGGTGGTTGCTTTCCGCATGTTACCCGAAGTGGTATGGAGCATGCCGCCAAAGGGCACCATTAATTTGCATGCTTCCCTCCTGCCGCAGTATCGTGGTGCAGCACCGATCAACTGGGTGCTGATCAATGGCGAAGCAGAAAGCGGTGTTACCACATTTTTCCTGAAACACGAGATTGATACCGGCGATATTTTATTTACTGAAAAAGTAACGCTTACCGGTGTTGAAACCGCCGGTGAGCTGCATGATCGCCTGATGTACAAGGGCGCGGGTTTACTGGTAAAAACGGTAAAAGCAATTGAAAGCGGACGCTATACCGAGTTGCCACAGGCACAACTGGAAGAAGGTGTTGAGCTGAAAACTGCACCAAAACTTTTTAAAGAAAATGGCGAGATAGACTGGAACCAACCAGCCGAAAAGATATATAACCTGGTCAGGGGGCTAAGTCCTGCACCAGCTGCTTATACCACACTACAGGAAAAAACACTTCGGGTGTTCAAGGTTGAATTTGAGAACGTTGAAACCGGAGAAAAACCGGGTGAATTTTTTAGCGATGGTAAAAGCTACCTCAAAGCTTCCGCTGCTGATGGTTTTGTTTATTTTAAAGAGGTACAACTGGAAGGTAAAAAACGACTTGAAATTGAGGAGTTTTTGAGGGGTGTGAGGTTGTAGCTTCAAAGTTCAGGCCTTACGAATATTATTCTGATTCCTGCTGGTTGTAAAACCCTCTCAGCCTTCATCAAACTGTCATTAATCAACCTGCAACGTTGAAGCGATATGCCTCTGACCTTATCTTTGCCGCATGACAAATAATCGCATAGTGGCGCTGAAAGCGCAAATAGAACCTCTCAGGCAACAGTTGATCAACCACCCTATTTATCATGAATTACAATCGCCAGAGGACCTAAGGGTATTTATGGAATATCACATTTTTGCGGTTTGGGACTTTATGTCGCTACTCAAATCGCTACAGCGCAAACTTACCTGCGTAGATACGCCCTGGATGCCTGCAGGCAATGCCAATAGCCGTTACCTCATCAATGAAATTGTTCTGGGAGAAGAAAGCGACCTGGATGAAAACGGGAATCGAACCAGCCATTTCGAATTATACCTGGCAGCAATGAACGAAGCCGGAGCTTCAACCCACAAAATTGAAAGGCTGATCAACCTGCTTCGCGAAGGAATTACTTTACAGCAGGCTTTAACAATAGCTAATCCTCCCCAGCGTGCATTAAATTTTGTTAAACATACATTCGGACTAATCGCTTCAGAGCCGGTTGCCAGCCAGTCGGCAGTTTTCACTTTTGGCCGCGAAGATCTTATCCCGGGTATGTTTATGAGTCTGGTTAGAAATTTAGCTGCCCAATTCCCCGGCAAAGTGGACACTTTCCTATATTACCTTGAACGCCATATTGAAGTAGACGGCGATCACCATTCGCTGCTGGCGTATGAAATGACTGCAGATCTTTGTGGTGAAGATGATCAAAAATGGATTGCGGCCACAAGAGCTGTGACAAAAGCATTAGAAAGCAGGATCGAACTATGGGATGGAATTTTGGAAGAACTTAAACTAACAGTAATACCAAACTAAAGCTTATTCAACTCAACCATCAACCCTTTGCTCAACTGGTTAAAATAACGTTTAACGCCGAAGCCCATCACCCATTGTATGCCTTTCGAGGCATTGGTGATAAAGATCTCATCAGCTTCGTATAAAATATCGGGGTTGATCTGCGCTTCAGTAAAGGGTATCTGGTGATCGATAGCCAGTTTGCTAACCACCTGCCGCATCACCCCTTCTACACAACCTTCACTCAATGCCGGAGTGTAAAGGTGACTCTTATACCAAACAAACACATTTGAACTGGATGCTTCGCAAAGGTTGCCTAACTGGTTGATCAGAAATACTTCGTCCAGTTTGTTTTGGGTTTTGTATAAGCCTGCCATTACGTATTGCAGGGAGTTGCAGGTTTTTATATTCGACAAAAAGTTGATCGGTTTAGGTAATTCGGTAAATACATCAACAATAAGGCCCTTATCATTTAAAAAATAGCGGGGTTCTTCCGATGGCGAAATGCTGAGGCAGTAAGCCATTTTATTTTGGGTAGGCGCATAAAGCCCTTCCGCATCGCGGAAAACCGTTAATCGTAATCGCCCGTGTTTGATCCTGTTGCGCGAAGCCAGTTGTGCCGCTTTTTCCTTCAAAAACCAGGCATCCATCTGCGAATACCCATCGATCTTTAATGCCCGCATACCACGCTGCAGCCGATCAGCATGCAGATCGGCAAACTTCAGCTGCCCCTTCATCAGGCGCATACTTTCAAACAGCCCATCACCATATTTAAACGCACGATTAGCCACCGTCAGCAATTTGCTGTCCGCATCTACTATTTCGCCATTAAAATTGATGTATGAAGACATGTGTTCTATTGTTAACGTTCAGTATTTGTATTTATACCGCTAGCCTCTCGTTTCTTATTTAAATTCGTTTTGTCATTACCCATGGTCAGAACCGCTGATTCCTTTGATTTAGCTGATTGCGCTTGCTAACTTATTTTATTAATCGAACAACCAATGCCAAATGACGCGCAGCAAATGACTCAATGACGCGCAGCAAATGACGCGCAGCAAATGACCCAATACCTAATACCCAGTACCTAATACCCCCCATCCGAGTACTTCCTCCACTTCTCCAAAACATCTACAAAATCCTGCGGCAATGGCGCTTCAAAATCCATACGAATTTTGATCGAGGGATGCACAAAGCCCAACGTAGCAGCATGTAAAGCCTGCCTCGGCATCAGTTCAAAGCAATTCTCTACAAATTGTTTGTATTTATTAAAAACGGTACCCTTTATAATTTTATCCCCTCCGTACGCGGCATCGCTGAATAATGGGTGACCAATATGTTTCATATGCGCCCTGATCTGGTGCGTACGACCCGTCTCTAATTGACATTCGATCAGCGTCACATAGTTCATGCGTTCAAGCACCTTGTAATGGGTCACCGACCATTTACCTTTTTCGGGGTCATCATAAATAGACATTACCCGGCGATCCGCTGCACTTCGGCCAATGTAACCGGTAACGGTGCCATCCTGCTCAATATCGCCCCAAACCAAAGCCAGGTATTTCCTACTGATGCTGTGGTCAAAAAACTGGCGTGCAAGGTAAGTCATCGAACGCTCGTTTTTGCTGATGAGCAATAGGCCCGAAGTATCCTTATCTATGCGGTGCACCAAACCTGGGCGTCCATCGTTTCCCGGCAGCGTTGGTAATTGCTGAAAATGGTAAACCAATGCATTCACCAGGGTGCCGGTATAATTATTATAGCCAGGATGCACCACCATGCCGGAATCTTTATTGACCAACAATACATCGTCATCCTCGTATGCGATATTAATGGGTATGTTTTCGGGGTAAACCTCTGTGTCGCGTGGCGGATGCGGCAATACTACCGAGATAACATCAAGCGGTTTTACTTTATAACTGGATTTTACCGGTTTATCATTAACCAGCACATTCCCCTGTTCAATAGCATTTTGTATGCGGTTGCGTGAAGCGTTTTCGATACGATGCATCAAAAACTTGTCGATACGCAATAACGACTGCCCTTTGTCAACTATTAGCCGCAGATGTTCGTATAAATCCTGCTCGTCCTGCTCTGATAGTTCTAATTCGGTTGTCATTCGGGCAAAAATACTTGTTTTTTTAAACTAATGATTAATGATCAAATGTTGTTTAAATTTAATTTAGCAAATACGCTAAACCCACAATTATGAAAAAGTTTATTTTACCCCTACTGGCTGTTTTCCTGCTTGCAGTTTCATTGAATGCGAATGCACAAAGCAGTAACAGTACCGGCGACAGTTTCTCTTCGCTTATCCAATCTGGCCCGGCAGATGCAACAAAGCTCATCAACGCCTACGCTTCACCACTTTTTAAAGGCTTTGGCATAGGTATGAATAGTGGTTGGAACAACACCGCAAAAACAAAAAAATTCCTGCACTTCGAACTTCGAATTTCGGGTACTGCGGCACAGGCACCAACTTCAGACAAATCTTTTGATGTATCACAACTTGGTTTGACCAATATCAAACCGGCTGATCCGAGTCAATCGATCAGTCCAACCATCGTAGGTAGCAAAACACAGGGACCGCTGCTTAATATCTATGATAGTAATAACAACCAGATATCGCAGTTTAATATGCCTAAAGGGGTGTTGCCTGCTGTTCCATCACCACAGGTGCAGTTAACGCTTGGGCTGGTACAAAACACCGACGTTACGGTAAGATATGTACCTCAAATAAATTTTGGAAATTCAGGTTCAGTTTCTATGATCGGTTTTGGTTTGAAACATGATATCATCCAGGACTTTGCTACAAAAAAACATCCTATCCCGTTTGACCTTGCTATTGCGTTTGGATATAACAGCCTGACCACCAATATTGGTTTAACTGTAAATCCTGATGCTGGTGCTGTACCAGCAAACAACCAGCAATCAACAGATTTCAGTAACCAAAAGATCACTGCCAAGTTTAACAGCTTTATGGTGCAGGCCATCATCTCCAAAAAACTATTGTTCTTTACGCCATTCCTTTCAGTTGGCTATAATACTGCAAGTAATAC
>Ga0164296_1002193_pt1 | contig 19785 bp, 22 predicted proteins | sample GEODES057metaG_FD_113533 | JGI IMG/M metagenome (GOLD analysis project Ga0164296, IMG submission 113533) | Dystrophic lake water microbial communities from Trout Bog Lake, Wisconsin, USA - GEODES057 metaG | ecosystem: Environmental > Aquatic > Freshwater > Lake | place: USA: Trout Bog Lake...
CTTGGGTGGGTAGCCGTGATGTGGTGAACAGGCATAGATGCCTCTGCCTTGGGAGCGTGAGGCTCGTTGAATACCACGCTCACAATCAAGAGAGCCAGCACGCTGAGTACGAGGAACGCACCTCGCACCGTGCCTATCACAGGCTCGCCTTGGTCGAGGAATAAGACTGACCGCTCTGAGAACGGCTTATTGTGATGGGGTTGTTGGACACAACGCCTCCTTTGGTTGCCCATTGGGGGATAGTCAAGTTTACCCGTAGACCACACATCTGGCAAATGAACTCTGAAACCCTTGCGAAATAAGGGGTTTTAGAAATCAAGGTGGGGTCAAATAAAAAACTTTGGGAATGACTTGACAAGTGTTACACCCATGCTCTACTATGGTTGAGTAGTAAGAAATGGCTTCCAAGTCAGAGCCTGAGCGGGCGAGTGCTTTGGGAGCCGAGTTCTCAGAAAAGCCGGAATCACAGAGTGGTGTGATGATGGCAAGACTGAACACCACAAGCAACCTGTTATCTCCTAGAGCAGGTTGGTTATCTTGGGGTGGGTCAGAAAGTTGGGAGCAATAGGACTGGTACGCCCTAGAAAACGGGACGACGGTGAGTAGCCCAGCGTGGAATTAGCCCTTGCCTTCGGGTGGGGGCTTTTCTATTTGTAGACCTCGTTCAGCACTTGGTAGTGGAGTTGGCCCGCCCTGTCGTCATCACCTGCCTCGTGCGCCTCTTGCTCTTGGGCGAGCAGTTCGATTGCTTTGTCACTGAGGTGATCGTCCTTGTGCGTCTTGGCCTTTTGGAGCGAGCGGATAGCGAACTTGGCCCATAGGGAACCGACTGCTTTGCTGATGGTCGGTTGAGGGTTGGGAAGCGATGCAATATTGCTTACTTGCTCGGCGGTAAAGCCAGAAATACCTCTTCCAAAATCAGAAGCGCCAAGCATCTGGTGATAAGGACTGCTGTCGGCGGTGGTCGTGTAGGCCATGGGAAGGCCCTTTTCGCTGGCAATCTGAGCGGCCTGTTCCATTACTGCCGTCGCCGCCCCGGGTGCTGTTCCCGTAGAACCCAAATACCCGACGGCGAGGTGGTCGCTTTCTTGGTCGGTCATTTCACCATTCTTGTCACGGTTCCATGGTTGGATACACGCATTAACTGCTGCCACCATCTTGCCATTGGCGTCCCTTGCTACCAAAAGGTATGAATCTTTGTAGACAGGGTTTCCAAACATATTTCGTGATTCCACTTCAGCGTTAAGAGCGGCCTCGGACAAAAAACGAACACCCTGCGCTTGGCGTTCCTCTGGGGTGTGAACAGTATTGGAAGTTTTACCCTCTTTGCCGCTTTGCATAGCCAAGGCTTCTTCTTGGATTTTGTGCATTTCGTCTGGGTTTTGGATGCGCTCTACTTTTCCACCGGCATCATAGAACTCTTTAAGGTTGCGTGAAAAGGCTCCAAGTTTGGGGCCTTGGCTACCACTTTCGCTTTGTGTCCACTGATTGCCATGAAAATCATGTCCTTGGACATCGCCCTTTTGAACAGACTTTGAAGCCTTGTACCATTTTTCGGTGATGGGGAGATTGCGCACGGCGGCGACCTCGCCAGAATCCCATAGTGAAATAGCCTTATCTGGCGTTTTGTCAATCGGGTGTTGCGTGGGAATAAGGGTGCGACCAATCAAAAGGTGATACGCCTCAGCATCTGGCGTCGCAGAACTAGCAATGTTCGAGTTACCGGCGCTTCTGGCTAGTGCCACTTCTAGTGCTGTCGCCGTCCCCGGTACTTGGTTGGTGGAACCAAGTTCAGTAACATGAAGGTCGGTTCCGGTTTTGTTTTGTATGTATCCAAGAACCCCGACAAGATTGCCCTCTTTGTCTAAGGCAAGAAAAGCACCGTGTCCTTTTTGCGAGAGTGCTGATAGGTTGCCTCTCATCATTGCGTATCCCTCACGCTGACGCTCGCTATTACTCGGGTCTTTTTCTTTTGCTCGTAAATCCGCTTTGGCCTCCGAAAGACTTTTGCCTGTTGGCAGTGCCGTTGCTCCTGATTTGATGTTCGCTAAGGAACCGCCCGCTTCATAAAACTTTTTGGCATTAGAGGTGATAAATGACGCTACCTGTGGCGTGATGTTGCCGACAGTCTCCCACTGATTTCCATGGAACTCGTGGCCTGCTATGTCACCTTTTTTCACCTCTTGGCTGTTGAAGTGAGCGACCATCTTCTTTGCCCATGAGTAGCCAGCATCTCCACCCCACGCATCCCATGCGACTCTGCCGGGAGACGGATAGCCGTGTTCGCCTTGGTGGAATCCCTCAGCCTTTTTGTCTGGCTGGTGGCGGTCGAAATATGCCTTCATGCGACGCAAGGTGTCCTCTGAGACGCTGTGACCATTACCAAGGTCTGAAGCCCTCTTGCGACCTACCGAGGTGAAACCTGAGCCTGCTTTGCCATCGGCAATCCATTCCAATGCTCGCTTAGCAGCCTGTTGAACGCCCTGAGGTGGAGTGAATGCGTCTTTTTCCACCACGGCGTAGGCATTGAGGGCACGGAAGGCGGTTATGAGGTTGTTAAGGTTCTCCATCATCTGAGCGAACTTGTCACCCATGCCGAACTGCTGAAACTCGCCCCGTAGTGCCCCTAATTTGCCCTGTAAGACAAGCAAGGCATCAAGAGTCAGTCCTGCGTTCCAAAGTGCTGATACGACCTCTGGGGTGGCTTTGCGGGGCCGGAAGTTACATAGGGCATGGTCAATGCCCACAATGCGCCCGTCGCCGGGGTACATCAAGTTTTTGGGTCGGCGGTCGGCATTGGCTGTCAGGTAGTCAAACAGGCGTAGGTTTCCACCTTGGGCGTTGTCTGGGTAGCAGTCTTCTTGGCTCTTCCCAAGTTCCTCGCCAGACTCGCCGTTGATGAAAGGCATGATGACAGTTTTGGCATCGGTTGCTGAAAACCGGCAGTCACGCACAGGAGCATTCATTACTTCGCCCACCCGAGCGGAGAGATACTCCTGAACCGCAAGGATTTCAGCAGGATAGAGGCGACCCGTCTTGTTGCCGTGCCAATCCTTCATCAACTTCTCGATTCCACCAGAGCCATCGGCAAACTGAACAAAGATTAAACCGTTGTTCTGGTTACCCTTGAAGTCTCCGCCCATCGGTTCACGGGAAACGATGTCGGTGTTGGTGAACTTGACGAAGTTAGGCTGGAACATAGTTCACAAATCCTGTTCTGAACCTATCCAGCATGTTGTTGTAGTCATTGATGCGTCCGGCTGAAGCAAAAGTCTGCTTGAGGTCAACGAGGTTCGCATACATTTTGTTGATGTTGTCCTGCGATGGGTTGCTTAGTAGTGAAAAATCGGGAGTAGCCATTAGCCCAGCCGGGCCAAAAGCAAAAGCATTGTCAATGCCATACACAAGCCCGCTTTTGGAATCAACCATGAAGTTCCCATGGTTTTCAATTTGACTACCGTTGTAACTAAAGCGGTCGCCGTTTTGGGTGAGTTGGTCAAAGAACAGAATTTCGTTCATGCGTTCTTTATTGTCGGGGTTTGCTGAAAGAATCTCCGACCTTGATGAGGGTGGGCCTCCTTCAATCCAAGGGGAGAGAACTTGGTCTGGCTGACCGGCTACGGGAAGGGCCTCACGGAATGGAAACCCAAGGGCCTCGCCAACCTTTCCAGCAAGAATCTCATTTACTGCGCACTTGGCATCTTCTTCCTCGCTTAGACCCGAAATGAGTTTGATGGCTCCCTGTGAGCCGTCTTTCATTTCTACAGGCTGAATGCCTTTGTTGAAAACACCACGGAACTTGATGGGGGCACCTAGAGTCTTGGCGATTTCCTTGCTCTTGAACGCTAAGAACTTTCCACCAGTTTTGAGAGAACTCAAAACCTTGGCAGGAACTTTTGCTACACGAGGCGCTCGTGGGGGTTTTGGAACTGCAACAGCCGGTTGCGGTGCGGGCGCACGGTTTCCACCACGACGACCGCCTTGACCGTTGGGGTCAAAGCCGCCATCTTCTCTTAGCCATTGGTTCCCATGAAACTTGTGGCCCGGAACATCCCCTTTGAGGATAGTGAAAATGGTGCGGAAGTCCATGGCACGCTACTCGGGCAACGGGAATGCTAGGTAGTAGCCATTCGTCCAGTCGGTGCTGAAAGCCTTGATGCACTCTTGGTCGGTCATGTTGGCAATCTCACGGTAGGTGCGCAAGAACGGAGCGGCTACTCCTGTTGCTGAGGTGATAATCCCGTTCTCAAATGTGATGGTGCCCACAGGGGTGTCGCCATCTTGAGGGAATGGGCCGGTGAAAGCGATGGTTGCCATTACACGCCTGCCATTTGCTTGGGGAAAGCATCGAAGTATGTGACAAGAGATTCTCGAACTTGTTGTTTCTCCCATGGGTCGAGAGTGCCACTGTTGAAGAGTTTTTTGAGTCCTGCACCGATTTCAGTAATACGGCTGTCGGGGATTTTATATTCCGCTGCCACATCTCGGAGTTTGCTGAAACTGGGGCTACGAAGGTCGTTGTAGCACAAAGAGTGGTCAATTCCTACGAGGTGTGCGCCGGGGACATCAGCCGCTTGCTCCCACCCCACATGGTTTTTGGGCACACCAGCAATAAAAATATTTCCGTAGTGGCGGTCTGTATTTCCGGTGAGGGCATCAAACATCTTGATTTCACCAGCACTTTCTCGGAATGCTTTGGGGACATCTTGGGGGTCATCTACGGGATTGTGGGGTGCGCCGCCAATTTTTTTTGCGCTTTTTCCATCAAGGAAGGGCTGAACAACGGTATCTTTGCTTCCCTTTAGCAAAACAGCACCACGAATAGGTATTCCCGTGGCGGCACCAACTTTTCCAGCAAGGACTTCACTTTGAGCCAAACGCTCTCCCGTGATTCCATTCCAACGACCAATTTGTTTCACCATGGCTACGGAGCCATCTGACATCTCGGCCTTGTAGTTTTCCCTTTGTTGCGCTCCACCCTCATTGCTAAAGTCCTCAAGTTTCTTGGCGACAGTCGTAGAATTGGAGCCGATGTATGAACTCTTCCTGTCGGGGGTGATTCCGGCTGGTTTTGGGGCAGGAGTAGGCGCAACGGGTTTGCGGGCCTCACGGGACGCCCTAGGGGGCTTAGGAGCCGGTTGACGACGAGGTGCAGGAGCGGGCCGAGCAGCACGGGGCTGACGCTTTCCACCTTGACCATTTGGGTCGAAGCCACCCGCCTCGTTCAACCATTGATTTCCATGGAATCGGTGACCCGGAACATCGCCTTTTAGAATACTAAGGATTTCACTAAAGCGCATAATCCGCTCACCTCGGCGTCGTCGTTACAAAAGTGTCGCCGTTGCTCCAACCAGCAAGGTCTTCAAAAACATCAGCATCGGTGAGGTCTTGGCCCATCAACTCCTTGGCAAGTTTCCGGTCATTCTCAATCCAAAACTGAGCGCCACCAGTGAAGTTGGTGAACTTCCCGTCGGTGAGCGTGGCGGTTCCCTCAAGGGTGTTGGGACTGTTGACTTCATAGAAATACAGGGTCTGGCTTTCATTCGCTTTTACCAAGTTCTGAATCATCTTTGAGGTTTCCACCAGCCCGCCTTTCGTTTACCCCATACTTTACTACGGGTGTGGTGATTTGCTAGGACTGCGCAGGGGGCGTGGAGGTCGTCTGAACATAGTTCTGTCCCCCGATTCCCAACTGTGCGTACTGAGAGTTTTCCGGTGTCTTGGGGTTTGGAAGAACCCTCTGTCCTGCCACCAACGTCCATCGGTTGTCAATGGGGCGACTACAGGTGGAACAGGCTCGGCTCTGAGAAGAGGCGGCGAACTGTCCGGTGATGGAGCCGTCAGGATTGCGCTCCACCCAAGTATCAGGGACTTTGACTGTATTGGCGTGACCGGAAGCACAAGTTGAGGTGAAAACAAGGTTCTTGACATCAAAAGCGGATACGCCACCAACGGAGTGCTGGTTTCCACGAAACACATGGCCTTTTATATCGCCCTTCTCTACGGGCTTGGAGTAGGTTCCACCACGACGCTTGTATTCCTGAACAACCCATCCGTTTGCTACTGCTGAAGGGTAGACATCAAACTTTTTCTGGGCATCAGCCTTGACTTGGTTATACAGGTCTTGGTTGTCCGGCACGCCCTTGCGACCAGAAATGATTTTGGTGTAATCGGGCTTGGCTTTTGCCAGCCACTCCACAATCGCAAGGTCGAGGTTGTCCATACTACGAGGATACTTCCAAATTATCCAATGGCTCGATACTGCACATACAGTCGGGGTGGGCTGGTGGGAGTTCGTCATTAATGTCGTGGGTTCCGGCGAGGGCTTGGCAGACGGGGCAGGCGCTCTCGGAGTTAATCCACTCAAACTGCTGAATCCCATTAGCCTTAAACGCACCCTGAACGCCCACATTGAAGCCTCGGTTGGATTCGGTGTTGGCAATCATGGAGATTCGTGGGTTAGAGGCGATTTCAGCAAGAACTGTTGCTTCCAATGCGTTTCCGACCAAACCCCCAGCAGCGCCCTTAGTCAGGCTGGCTGTGATGAGGGCAAGAGTGGTTGTTCCAATTCCCGAAGCGATTTCACTAACCACATCGTCCATGCTTTTGCGGGAAGCAAGAAGAGCGATAACCAGACCTGCGCCCATCGCAAGAAGAAGTCCGCCATGCTTAGAGCCTGCTGAAACAGAGTCGTTGTAGACACCGCCCAAGGCATCTTGAACGGGTGTGTTGTCTATCTGCACATTTTGAGTAACGGCAGTTGCTGGGTCAGTTCCATTTGCGATGGCGTGTGAGGCTGCTGAAACGCCTACGGCGCTAGCAATAACGGCCCCCTTGATGGCCTTTTTGTGCTTTTTGGCTATCGCTTTGAGGTTGCTGGCTTTGGTTGATTTTGCCTTAGCGAAGTAGACCCAAGAAAGGATTTCACTATCTAGGTTAGGCATTGATGCCTCCTAGTTATTCCAAGCCCAGCGAGTGTCGGCGTTAGCGGCGGGGTCTACACGCTTAGAGGCGTCGGCCGCACCCATGGTGTTTCCTTCTACTCCATTGCGCCAATCGGTCGCCGCTCTCAGATGGGCGTCAGATGCGGCTACATGACGCCAAGCCTTCTCACTATATTGGTGAGCGGCTTTTGTGTCACCTTCTCGGCGTGCTGCCTCGTCGGCTTCTGCATACTTCTTGGAGGCATCGAGGTGCATTTGGCGAAGGTCATAGTGGCTGTTTGCCATCCTTGCATTCTTTTCAGCACTAGGAGTGTCAAAGGCGGCTGGCGCATTCAAGAAGTAAGCACGGCTTTCTGCGTCTTGACCAATCTTGCGTCCTTGATTGGCAAGGCGTTCTGATGCTGCAATGTATTGGTTTCCGTTGAAAGCGTGTCCGGATTGCGCACCACTACCGGGGCCACCCTTGGCAAACTTTTCACCCGGAGCGTGGCCCGAAGGCTCGCCCGTAGCGTCAATGTGGCGGAGTTGGCAGAAACCCTCTGGGTTGTCAATGTGCTTGCCTGCAATGGCTACGCACTGCTCGAAGTCACCGGGCTGTCCCCAGTCAATGCCACCATCAGCGCCGTTGTTGTACCAGTCAATGAGAGCCTGAGCGTTGCCAGCCTTGTGGATTTCCACTTCACGGGCGTACTTGACCCAAGACAGAATGTCAGGCACGATACGCTCCTAGCGGAAGTAGGACATTGGCATCGGTAAATGGAACTGCGTTTTCAGCAGAAATGGAAGCCTTGGCAGCAGCCGTAGAAGCAGCAGAAACCTGTGAAGCGGTAGGGGCCTTTTCACCAACGCCCAATTTCCCACCCCATTCGCCCTGTGACTTCAGAACGGTATTTGAGGCATTCTCATGGGCCATCTCAGCCGCTTCGTGGAGGTCGGCGGCTTTGCTGTATTCCTTAGCCTTGGCAAGGGTGGCCTTGACTTGCGCCTGTGTAGCCTCACCATCACGGTGGAGGTTCTCTGGTGAAGTCATCATCTCGACATGGTTACGCAACTGTTCGGCGGCGTAACGGTGCATTTGGGCGTGTTCCATGTGGCTGTCTAAAATGTCGTGGGCGTCAGAAGGTGAAAGATTCTTGCGGTTGTCGGTTACATAGTTAGCCAGACGGGTTGATGTATCCGAAAGAGAACCTTCTGAGTATTGGTTGCCACGAAAGGGATGCCCCGGAGTGTCACCCTTTAGGATTTCACTAGCCACAGTCCAGTTTGGAACAAGGCTTTCGTTCGAGAAAGGATTGGACATGACAGCGCCTTATGCGCCAGCGTTGTAAGCAGCGTTGTCGGCAGCATCGGCAATTCCACCAAGGCGACCAACTTCACTCATGGCGGTGCCATACTCGCCAGCCTTGAGGTTACGAGCGAACTGACCATGTGCGTCGGCGGTGGCCTGCGAAGCCCCCATCGAACCCTTGTCGAGTTCACGCTGGTGAATCATCTGAATGCCCTTGAGTGCGCCGTGAGCCTTTTGGAAGTGACTAGCAGCCTCTTCCATCTTGTCAGCGGCACCACGGTGGTTTCCAGCAGCAGACATAGCCTTGCTGTCAGCAGCGGCTTTGCGACCATTTGCCATGTGGGTGGCGTAAGCGTCTTGGTAACGCCCGATGGTCTGCTTCCAACCCTCTCTCTTGCCAGCCATTTCACCACGGCTGAAAGCACGCATACCGCCCGTGTGCTGGTTGCCCTCGAAAGGGTGTCCGGGCTTAGCACCCGAACCGGGGCCACCCTTCATAATGTAGTTCTGGTAAGCCTCGCTCTTTTGGAACGGACGGGTCAACAACTCATCGGTTGAGAAGGGGTTGGAGGTGGAAACCTGCTTCATGATGGCGATGTAAGCCACGCCGTCACAGTGAGGACAACCCTCATTGCCGTCAAAACCAAGGCAGTTGGGGCAAAGCACCGTGTCGTAAGGTGTAGAAGCATCTGCATCGGTTTCACCATCGGTCATGGGAATCCCCATGCTGGGGTCAATTGGGTAGTCCATTGAACTGTCCTTTCGGAGAATTGATTTGTTGGCGGGCACTGCGGTGGAAAGTGACGGAGCCGCCTTCCAAGATTCGGGTAGAGCGTCTTCAGCACCAAGAGCCTTGGCCTGAGTAATGATGTGAGCCTTCACAGCCTTGGGGTTCTTTGCACGCCCGTAGGACTGAATGGCGTTGTGAAGGTCAGCCTCGTTCTCGACGGGGTAAGAACCATCGGGCATAGCCTTGCCCTTGGCGGCAAGTTCCTGACGCTTGTCATCGGAGAACTCACCTTTGATGATTTCACCATTGGCGCTCGCACGGGTTCCGGCAAGGGCTTCCTTGGCAAGGGTGAATGCCTCAGCAGCAACCTGCTGGCGACGGTCAGCCTCACGGTAAGCAGCGATGGCGTTGTTGTAAGCCTTGCGGATGTCATCTTTGTTCCAAGCGGACTTGGAGATGCTCTCACGGTAGGCGATTTCAGCACTCTTGAGCGTCTCGGTAGCCTTTGCCAAAACAAAGTCGGCACTTTCCTTTTCGCCACGAGCAGCAGTCTCGGCAAGAGCCATCTTGGTGATTTGAGATTTTGCAATCTCGGCAGTCTGGTTGACTACCTCCTGCGTGAAGGAGACGGTCTTTGGCTCGCTGTTAGGAACAGAAATCATAGTTTTTAGTGCCTTTCGCTCTTGGTGAAAATGCTACACCGAGATTTGGAAAACCTTATTTATTGACCGTTGGGATAAGCGATGGCGTACAGAGGGTGGTTGGGCAACAAGTAACCCTCGGGAGTGGTGTCTGGCTCGCCATCAAAATCAGCATCGGTTGACAAATCCAACGCAGTGACGGGGGGGTAATCTGCGTCTGGGTCGCTGGGGCCGTAATCGGGGCCAGAGTAGTTGTCTGACCACAAGTTCATCATGCCACCATCCTTGGCGATTCCACCATTCATACCGGCCTTCAAAGCGGCTTGACGAAGGTAAGCGTGAGCGGTCTTGTAAGCGTCAACAGCAAGCATCGCCAACTGTGAAGCCATGTCGTGATCGTTGTTCATGTAAGCCTGAACGGACTGCATCCGGTAGTTTTCACCAGCGTCAGCCGACTTCTCGGCAGCAATCACGAGGTCATCGAGGTCGCTTGATGAGGTGCTGTCGCTACTTGACGAGGAACTGCTACTGCTGGAATCATCGCTTGATGAGGAACTGTCGTCTTCATCGCCCATCATGTAGCCCATGTCCTTGTAAAGTTGAGCGTTGGCATCTGCTGTGGGGTTGTTGTTTCCAGCCTCGGCCTGAGCAACAATGTCGTTACCCTTGACCTGAGCCTCGGCAATCTTTCCAGCAGCGTCATTCACGGCATCTGCGGTGTCAGAAGCATCGTTGGCGTTCTTGGTGGCCTCAAGAGCCTCGTCCATTGAACCCATGCGGTGAGCATCTGCGGCCATAGCGTGAAGGTCGGAGGCGTGTTGGCTGGCCTTGTGTGCGTTGGCGTAGAACGAGTTGGCACGGGAGTCATTACCCATAGCAGCAGAACCCATGGCATCAGCAATCGCTGAGTACTTGGCGGAAGCGACATCGTGCTTGGCAGCATATGCGCCGTGGTCAATGGTGTCCACCCTCATCTGAGCGGTGGGGCCAGCAGCCTTGTTGAGCCACTGAGCGATTTCTGCGTTGAGGTTGTCTGACATAGTGAAATCCTTATCCTTGGAGTGAGACTGATAGTTGCCATGCCCACTTTGTGTGTTGTTCGATGCGACCCGCAATAAAGTTCGCAATTCCTTGCTGATTGGCCTCCGTGGAAGCCCGAAATGCCCTGTTGAGGCTTTCCAAAACTCCCGCATTCGTCGTCAACAGTGAAACAACGAGCGTCTGGTGGTGATAATCACTCACAGCGTCATCCTGAACTGATGCCATACGAGCCAAATCTATGAGGCGAAATGGTGCAAACACGCCTATCTTGCGCAAGTTTTCAGCCATGGGGTCAAGGGATTCATACACATCTGTGTAGATTTCCTCAAACTTGGCGTGATACTGCGGAAAATCCGTTCCTACGACATTCCAATGAAAGCCGTGAGTGCGGTGATACATCACGGTTGCATCGGCAAGGCAAGTAGCAAGTGCTACTGCCAAGTCTTGTGATGCGCCTTTCGTGATGTCCATAACAACCCTTACGCTGGAATCGTGCTGGGCATTTGGTTGTGGGCAACACTAGCAACACCGGAAAGGGCGTTTGCCATACGGCTGGCCTGAATACCGTTGTTGATAGTGGAGACAACAGTCGCAGCACGCTCGGCGTAACCGTGCAACTTTGTAGCGTTTCCAGCAGCCTCCATAAGGGCACGAGGCGAAGCGCCAGTTTCATGCAACTTTGCAAGAACACGAAGGGCGTGTCCGGCACGACCGGCCTCATCGCCTGCGTGGTGGGCAGCATACTCAAGAGTTTTGGCTTGCTGGTGAATCGAACGGTCATCACGGTTTTTTCCGTCACTAAATTTTGGGTGACCGGCAAGCCCAGCGTGGTATGCGACTTCGTTAAAATGCCATCGAGCAGCGCCATGATTTCCAGCATTGTGCGCCGCCAGAGCAGCCTGAAGGTGGGCATTAGCAGCGTCAAGGTGTTCGCTACGCCCCCAGCCCACTTCACCACGAGGGTTGTGCGCCATGGCGTTCTGAATACCGCCAGTAATACCATTGCCACGGAAGGGGTGACCCATTTCAGGCCCTGAACCGGGGCCACCCTTTGTGAGGTCAATTTCCCACTCAGGGGTGGTGTCAAAATTGTCGGTCATGGCGCTGCCTTTCATAACGGAATGTTCTGTTGAAATGCTACCCTCAGATTTAGAAATCTCTGGTTTAGTGGTTGGGTCTGCGTTCAGTTTGTCAAGCATGGGGTCGCCCTCGCTCAACTTTTCCAGCAAGGTATCTGACTTCTGCCACGATGAACCGTCCCAATACTGTGGGGTTGTTCCGTCATAGCGATACCAAGCAAGGGGTTTGTTTGTGCCGTCAATGGCGGTTAGTTGGTAGAAAGTCCAAGCCATAGTTACCTCTTGACTGATAGTTTGCCAACGGCATCAATGCCAGCAGGAACCGGAACAGTCTGCCACATTGAAATCATTTTTTGCTGTGCTGAAGCGTATTCGGGAGTTGAGGGGTCAAGTAGTCGGGCTTGTTCGTAGAGCGGGTGGACTTGGCTGACCATTGCGCCACTTTGGGGGGTGTGGAACTGAACCTCAAACAATTGGTTTTTGGTGGTATCACGGAAAACGCAGTTGATGCCACGATAAGAGTTTTGAGGGTCGTTATTAAAAAAGTTTTTCACCTTGACCGCCTCAAAGCCTTCCGTTTTGAAGTCGTTGAGAGTTTTGGAAACGCCTTCGGTGAACTTTTCGGTTGGAAACTGAATGGTGTAACGCACCGTGTCGCCCAAGTTCGCAGCAGCATCTTGAACTGAACCCTTTGCGGTGTCAAGGTATTCTTTGCTGTCCAAAATGAGTTTGCGCTCAATGCTGTCTGCGCCCTTGATAGCCATTTCTGGCTTGATTTGTTTTCCACCAAACTGCTGGCACGATTCCCTGATTTCCCTTGAGATTTCAGGTTCATTTTGTTTGGCACGGGTTTGGAGCAGTCCAGCGATTTTGTGTGCTTCACGGGTTGTAACGTTTAGTGAACTTACGCTAGAGACGGGTTCCCATTGGTTTCCGTGAAACTGATGGCCCGGAACATCACCCTTGGCGATACGAACCCACAAGAGGATTTCACTGTCAATGCTTGACATCAGTTGCGCCGTTTAGGGGTTGTGCCCACCGAAGGGGACATTGACATACATACCTGCTCGGTAAACGGCCTCACCGACTTCTGGTGCGTAGACATCGGTTTCCTCACCCTTCACGGTGTCTTTTCCAGCACGGGAGAACACTCGCTGGACGGTATAGGAATCATTGTCGGCAAGGAAGGTGCGGACTTTGTAACCATGACCAACAGGGAATTCCAAACCAATGGCTTTTCCACCACCACGCTTGTCATCGGCAAACAGGGTGTGAACTCGACCACCCGAAACGGCGAGAACATTCATTCTTCCAATCTGACCCAGCGTGGTGTTGGCGTCGAAGTCACGGTGTCCGACATTCTTGGGAATGGTGCTGATAGCGCCCTTATCGGCTCCGGTGCGTCCGTTGTAGGCGTGTCCGCCCGTGTATTGGTTTCCCTCGAATTGGTGACCCGCCTGAGCGCCGGAACCCGGGCCGCCCTTAGAGATTATCCCCATGCGTTGCGCTTGTGCGAGAGCCGGAGCCATACCAGCGTTTTCAGCCACATCGAAGGCTTCATTGGTAGCAGAAGTAGCGGCTCGGCTGGCACGAGCAGCAGTCATGGCAGCGTTGATGCTTTCCTGTGAGATGCCGTGGTCGTGGGTGGCTTGAGAAGCCTTATCGTGAGCCTGAGCCGCCGACTCGTGGAGGTCAGCAGCCTTGTTTATCAAGTCGGCAGTGATTTTGGCAATTGGAAGGCCGGACTTTGGAACAAAGACGAGTTTACGCAATGATTGAGACATTCCTGAGTGCAATATGGCGGCGATTTCGTGCTGGCCTGCTACTTCCTTTGGGTCAGCCCCATCTTCGTGATGAAGGTGCAGGTTGTTGGCAGGGAGTAGTTGGTTACTCAAGTTTTGTGCGTTTGTCCATTTTGAGTTTTGTGCGGTTAGCCATTGGTTGCCATGGAAAGCATGGCCCGGCGTATCGCCCTTGGTTACGCCCTGTTCGGCTTTCACCTCTGCGTATTTGGCTCTCTTGGCGGCACAATCGGCCTCTGAGGTGCAAGGTGCATCGCCGTGACTGCGGTGCCAGTCATCGTGGTCTTGGTCGTGGCGCATTACGGTTGAAAGGCTTTCGTTGGCGTCCTTGGCAACTTTCTTTCCACCACACTTCGGACAGGTCATGTGACCGTCACGAATCTTTCCCGTTCCTTTGCACAGGGGACACTTATCGCCTTTGGCTACCTGAATCCACTCAAGGATTTCACCATCAAAGTCTGTCATTGTGTCTCCTTAGATTTGGGCAAAAGCAACGGTGGTGGTTCCCGATGCGGTAATGGCGTTGATTTGACCTGTGTAGGTTTGGAAGTTCACAGACTGTCCCGAGGAAAGGACAATGCCCTGACCAGCAGTTGCGGTGGAACTCAACGAGAGGGTGACGGTATTGGAGCCGGTGTTGGTCAAAAAGATTTGGAGCCGAGTGGGGCTAGAAGCCACAATCATCGTTCCACCAGCAGGGGTTGATGAAACAGATACTGAGCCGTTGGTGGCACTGGCCTGAGCAACATTATTGGAAAGGTGACCAGAAGCCATTAGTTACCACCTAGGAAGGTTGGGGGGTTGTCAAACTGCGTGGGAAGGTCAACCTCAACGCCAGAGCCGGTTCCGCCGATGCTGAAACCACGAATCTCGCCCTTCTTGACCAAATCCCAAGCCCAAGGCTCCCAGATAACTCCAAGGAATGAAGTGCCAGCAGGAAAGGTCGTCTTGGCGATTTCACCACTGTCTGCCTTGTACATAGGAACCTCGACCTCGTGGGGCCAAGTCATAGCCTCTACCCACTTGCCAGCCACAATCTCTACATTGTGCTGAAGGCGGATGTCACGGTCGCCGTTCTCCACATAACCCCACAGGGCCTTTTGGAGTTCCTCGGGGTCAGTCCACTCGCCGTGTGCATCGGCACGGTTTGGAACATACCAAGGAGCGAGGGTGTAGCGGAGTTCGTCGTTCTTGCGGATTGTGCCAACGATTTCACTATCCTCAGACTTCTGAAGGAGGTTGGCGTCTTGCATCACGCCGGGAGTGAGTTGCGTTGGTTCCTCTGACTCGATAACCGTCATGTTGGGGGGGACAACCTTTGGCTTCTTCTTGCCTGCGTAAAAGGCTCCGATTCCACCACCGTTGTCCGAACCGTCTACATGGACAGCGTTGACTGTTGGGCCGTCCATCTTCTGAACGCCTGAACTGTCCTCAACTAAGTTCTCTGAATCCTCATCAGCGTCTGTTCCGTCTACGCCCTGAAGTGGGGTGGGAATCTTTGGCTCGGCCTTGCGACGGCTCTTGTAGTAGATGTCTACGGCGGCGGTGTGGGCTTCAAGTGCTGGAACCACATTGAACTTGCACCAGCCGTTGCTCTGGGCGTCGGCGGCAACCCAATCACAGCCGTTTTCGCTGAAAGCGATGCAGTTGGCGCAGTTCATGCCTTGAGCAAGGTAGGGCGAGAAGTCCGTGTAAGCGGCATCGGTCGTGGGAATCCGGCCCAACTCGTCAACCATCTCATCGAGGCTCTCAGCCAACTCAACTTGCCATGGGTCAAGCCCGTCTTTCCAATCCTCACCCAAGATTTCACTATCGGAGGCTGAGGAAGTTGAGGAAGAGTCACTGCTGGATGATGAACTGCTTGAAGATGACGAGGAAGAAGAACTGTCACTTGACGATGAGGAACTACTGCTGGAATCGCTAGATGACGATGAGGAAGACGAGGAACTGTCGCTGCTCTCTTGGTCGTCAGTCATGCTGGGCGAACTGCTTGATGAGGACGATGAAGTGCTGGAATCGTCATCTTGACCGGCCTGAACCGCCTGAAGGATGGCGGCTACCGTGTTGGGGTCAAGGGCAACCTGAACGGCACCGTCGGTGGTGGAATCATCGTCAGAACTACTTGACGAACTGTCATCTTGTGGCTCAATGGGGGCATTTACGAAGGAGAATGGAAAGCCAATGGCCTTGTCAATCGGCTCGCAGGTGTCGGTTTCCACCACAGAACCGCAGACGACACAAGGGTGTGTGCCGTCAAAATCGTTCTGGCTCTTGGTGAAGGGGTGGGGGACGGAAGCAAGGCCCTTGGCGATGTTGCGAGAAATGAGGCGGGTTTCGGCCTCAATGGACATAGCCTTTTCACCAAACACTTTCTTGGAGAGGCGTTGCCAGATAGCGCCTTCATCCTTGGCGTTGGGGACGAGAACAATGGACACGCCGCTCTCTCCGGCCTTGTTGACCGCCATGAGGTCGGCGGTGGTGAAACCATCTTGAACGAGGTCGGCAGCACCCTGACGAACCTCAAAAGCAACAGACTTGTTGGCGATGAGGTCACTCAAAGAGATGTCTGTTACGACATCAAGAATGTTCACTTGTTCCACAGGGTCGCTCCTTCGTGCGCTGGAATAAATGCTACCCCACCCTTTCCAAAACTGTTGTTTTTATTACTTGCTCTTTGGTCGAGCAGCAGGTTTGGGAGCAGGTGAAATAGAACGAGTGCGCATGACGGCTTGACCCTTTTGCTTAGAGGCTCTTATTTTTCGGATACGAATGGTCACGATGTAGGCCCTTGATTGTTGGTCAACGGGCCACTTTGACCCGTGGAATCTCTAACCGGCCCATAAGCAGCAGGGGGAATCTGTCCGGTTTGTCCGGGGTATCCCTGTGAAGAGATGTCGGATTGGATTCCACTACCACCGCTCTGGTCGTTTGGCCCGCCCTGTGGGTTCTGAACGCCCGTGGGCTTGGTGTTTCCTTGTGGCGAGCCAACTGTGCTGTCAGTTCCCGCAGCGCCCACAAACGCCTTGCCGTGGTCTTCTTGCACTTGGTCGGGTTGGATTTGGTTTCCACCATAACGAGTGTTGTCAGCAACGCCATTGTTCTCGGGGCGGAACGCTGGCATACCGGCGAGTTCACGGAGGAAGTCCTCAAGGTTGTTGTCGGGGGTGAGCAGTTGTGACTGCGTAAGGTTGGTGAGGAAGGTTCCAAGTTCCACCAAATCAACCTGTGTGACCTGACCATATGTGAGAACGGGACAGTGGGCGGTGTCGTAGCCGTTAAGTGACATCAGGCGAGGAATGGCGTGGCTGTTGAATACCTCGGCGATAAGGCGAATCCACGATTCCACCGCAGCCATGAACAGGTCTACTTTGGAAGCGCCCAGAGCGAAGGAACCTACGGCCTCGTGGCCCAGCATGATGAAGTCAGCCAGACAGGTCATAGCAATCTGCTGGTTGTAGCGAGAGATGATTTGGTCGGTGTTGAATTGCCTCGAACCGCCTGAGTTCAGCAACTTGAAGTCAATGAGTTGTTTGCCGTTTTCATCAAACATCATTGGCAAGACGATGCCCTCAGTCTCGTTACGCTTTACGCCTCGGACAATCCGTTCCATGGCGTAGAGAGAGGACTTTTCAGCAGGGGTAGCATCGGCCGCAAGCCATTCGGCAGGAACATAGCCAACAGGCAGACCAGCGAGGTCACGCTCGACACCTACGGCCTCAAATTCCTCAATACGGCGCTTGTAATACCAAGCCTTGAATGCTGAACGGAGAACGGAACGACCTTCGGGGTTTCCACGAGCCGAAGTGGTGCGAAACAGAAGCGACTTCTCAATGGGAATAACATTCAGGCGACCCGTCGTGGGGTCACGTTGCACCATGGCCTTGATTCCACCAGATTCATCAAACTGCCACTGCCAGAGGCTGTCTTGGGCACGCATAACAATCTTGCGCCACCCGATTTTGTTGTCGTTGAACTTGGAGCGCATAGATGGGTCTTTTTGGTCTGGCCCTTTGCGCTGTTTATAGACAATCTCAAAATACGACCAGCCGTAAACAAGAAATGAGGTAATGGCAATCATCAACTCGTGCCAAGAGTGGCTCATGTCGTCCATGCACTCCTGCACAAAGTCGGCGGCCTCTTGGTCTTTGAGGTTGGGGGTTTGACCAGTTGGGTCGGTGTGGGGGTCAACACGCCAGTCCACTTGAAGGATGACACGCTCGATGGCAAAAAGAATGGCCCCGATAACGGGGTCGTTTTCAGCCATGTCACGGTAGGCTGTGAGAGATTGCCTGCCTCGAAGTTGGGGCAGGATGTCGTCAATGACGAATCCACCCGTGCGCCACAGACCCGTAGCGCCGAGTTCGTTGAAGTTATCCAATTGCGGGAGAGGTTCTTTCTCCCCAGCGTTATCTGGCATCTCGGCTCCGTGCGTCTATTGCTTCGCTTGCTTCAATAAGGCTACTACCCTTTTTCACTAGGGAACTGAGTTTTCGGCGTTGGCTTGGCGAATGACCGCCCCAAACACCCCAAGGCTCATCTAGGCCATATTCCAAACATTCGTAACGCACAGGGCACTTCATACAAATCTTGCGAGCGGGTGCAAGGTGATTCCCGCCGTGAGTTCCCGTCTCTGGGTAGAACAATTCCAAATGTGAAGCGTTTTCGGTCTTGCAGTTGGCATCTACGAACCATGCTGGGCGTTGCATGGCGGTTGCCAAATCAAAGTCAATGGGAATCAAGTCAAGGGGGAAATCCTCGTTACCAAAGTATTCGTCAAGGTCAACCATCTATTTCACCACGCTGTGAGGAAAGGTAGGCGAGGAACTTGAGGGCCTGTGTCTCGCTAAACCCAACCTGCACCATGGCGAGGAAACTCTCATGGAGTTCGGCAAAGGCCAGAATAAGGAAATCCCCCTGACCAAATGGTTCAGAGGTGATGTCCTTGTCGAAATCGTCGGGAGAAGTATCGGGGAAGTCCACGACTTGTAAGATTAGTAGATTTACTTACAATGCTTTGGGAATGTCAACTAAAGGTAGAAACACAGAAACCGCCACCCCGAAAGGTGACGGCTCTCGTGTTCTGTTGCTCCCGACCCACTAGGGGTTCAGGGCTTAGAAGGGGCTGTCGTCGTATACTCTGTCGTCAAAATCAGACTTCTTGGGGGCTGGGGCTGGTGCTGAACCGCCACCACCCTTGCGCTCGGTGCGCTGAATGTCAAGGGTGGCCCAACGCACAGAAGCACCAACCTCATTGGCGAACAGTTCGACCTTGGTCTTTTCCGTTCCGTCCTGAGCCTGATAGTGGCGTTGCTGAAGTTCGCCGTGAACAATGACACGGTTGCCCTTGCCAAAAGAGTTGGCAATGTTTTCTGCCATGTCTCCAATGCTTACGCAGTCAAAGAAGTGAGGCTCGTTCTCCCACTCGCCCGTGTCCTTGTTCTTCTTGGACTTGTTCACCGCAACGCTAAACGAAGTGAGTGCCGTGCCGGACTGAGCAAATCGAACCTCAGGGTCTTTGGTGATATTGCCGATAATGGTAATACTGGTGTCAGCCATCGCTGTACCTTCTTTCTATTCAGTTGTGTCAGTTGGATTGTCTGACGGTGGTTAGTTGTGGGTGTCGCTCTTGACGAGTGACCTCACAGCCTCGATAGTAGCAAGGTTGCGAGCCACTTGTCCACCCTTTTGATAAGCGATTTCACGCCGAACTTCCATTATAGGTAGGTCGGTCAGTTCACAAATCCAATCAACCGCTTGGTTCAGCATCGCTAGACGAAGTTTGTCTAGGGAGATGGCAGAGCGCAGACCTTCCTCTAAGGCTATGAGCCTCATTTCGTCTGTGCTGATTGGTTCTGATTCCATCGCCCGCTTCCAAACTGGTCGGTATGAAATAACCATACACGCAGTTTTTTGACGAACTCAGGTCAATAAATGGGGATACCGCTAAAGGTATCTTTCGGGGTTACATACAGGGCATTTGTCCCAACAAGGTTCTCCTATCTCCTTACAAGATTCAATAAGTTGTGGGTCACGATAAGCGATGGAACATCGTGGACACCCATCTTTGAGTAACTCCAAAACCTTCTTGGTGATTCGTCTTGGCACTAAGGCGTAACTGTCCTGTGATTCGCCGCAAGTGTCCTCAGACCGTCTATATGCGTCTGTGAGACACGGATAGCCTCTCGTAGGGTCATTACCGTGCTGGTGGCTAGTTGGTTCCTGTAGCGAGCGTCAGCCGTTGCTACGGTGGCGTGGTCATC
>Ga0164296_1002196_pt1 | contig 19771 bp, 23 predicted proteins | sample GEODES057metaG_FD_113533 | JGI IMG/M metagenome (GOLD analysis project Ga0164296, IMG submission 113533) | Dystrophic lake water microbial communities from Trout Bog Lake, Wisconsin, USA - GEODES057 metaG | ecosystem: Environmental > Aquatic > Freshwater > Lake | place: USA: Trout Bog Lake...
GTAAATTTGACCAAACTCTTGCAGATTCTTGAGCTCTTGCTTGAAATCAAGCTCCTTTAACAGTGAGTCTTCAAAGTCTACTAGAATCTTTTCGCGGAACATGAATCTCATCTGCGAAAGATCCTGCCGAATTTGACTCTCCACATTTGGCCGACGAGCCTTGATTGCCACTTGGCGACCGCGGTACTTTCCAAGGTGAACCTGGGCGATGGATGCTGCGGCAATTGGCTCGAGCACTTCGACGCCATCCGGGGCTTGTACTCCCAAGTCTCGCCAAGGTACTGGGGTCACTCCATCTTGTAGCGACCGAAGTGAGCCCGACAGCTCGTCACCAAAAATGTCAGGTCGATTTGCTACAAATTGACCCATTTTTATATAAGTTGGACCGGCGGTCTCCAGCCGTCTTTTCAGTAGCTGGGGATTCCTGGAGAGCCGGTACTCCAACCCGATAACCAGAGCTTTCATCTACTCTTCGTCATCCTTTTTCTTTGGCAGGTAACGCTCACGCTCCTCGACAGCAACCTTCTTTAGACTCTCACGAATCGCTTTTAGTTGCTGGAGACGCTCGGACTCGTACTTGCGCTTGAGGCGGTTTAGGTCCTGGAAAATTGGAGCACTAAAAGGCAGCGAAAACATTTAAGATGTGGCAAGATTTGTTTTGAGTCGCGGAAGCGAATTTCCTCGTCCTGGTATCATTGTTAGGCTTGCTAGATTTGGCTGCGACGACCTGGATCGCCGAATAGATTTACTTGATCCGAGAAAGTCTGAGTCTAGTGCCTCCTTGGCAGTCAACCTGAGCATTGGCTCCCTGGTAAGTAACTTTAGGATGAACGTCAAGCACTCAGAGGTGACCGGTTTGGGAAATGATACACTTGAACCTAGAATGTTCTTGATTGTTTCATCCTCTGATTCTCCAGCAAATGGCGAAGTACCGAATATCAGCTCATAAGTTACACAGCCTATGGACCACATGTCAACTTCCGGGCCATATGATTCGCCGCGTAGCATCTCCGGAGCGATGAACTCTGTAGTTCCACACAGTTCTCGCTCGTCATGAAGATTCGTGTCCAGTGATAGTCCAAAGTCGCACAATTTGATGACACCCTTGGCGAGCAAAATGTTCTCCGGCTTGATGTCACGATGTATTATGCCTAGGTCATGTAGATAGTCAACTGCGCTTACTAGCTGTTTCATGTAACACTTTGTAGTTGCCTCGTCGATGATGCCAACATCTATCAAGTCACCTCCATCGGCAAATTCCTGTATGATACTCAGGCGATGTCCGGAGACGGAGTAACTCAAAGTGCGAATAATATTGTCATGGTTTAGTCGAGTAGATATGCACACCTCATTGAGAAGATAAATCAACTTGTCCATCTCTACTCGATACTCTTTGAGTACTACCTCTTTGTGATCTCTGATGCATTTGGTCACCAGGCTACTAGTACCGGTATACAGAATCTGTACCCGTTTCATACCTTCTAATTGCTAAGAATTTCTAACAGCGATTTCGGCACATCTGCCATAATTAGATGAGTCTTTTCGTGAAACATCTTCATCTTTTGGCTGGCAACGCGCTGCATGAGTAGAACCATCATCTCTGGGTCCGGGTCGCTCCACATCATACCCTTTTTGAACAGAAAGTCGTCCTGGGGCACCTCACTTGGCTTGCACGGAACTAGAAAGGCGTCCACGTACTCCTTTGTTGCTCCGTACTCTGGTACGATAACCGGCTTGTGATGCATGGCCGCCTCGATTGCACCCATTCCCGCTCCCTCCGAGTGAGCCATTGACACGTAGCAATCGCCCACCCGGTGGATCCACTCGAGCTCCGGCTCCGAGAGCAGCCCTTCTATCACCAGGACCCCCGGAATCTTCCATGGTACTGGTTGGTTACAAGTAGCCTTGAGCAGAAGCACAGAGTTTGGTACCTGCGCCCGCAAGAAACACTCGATTAGTGTCTTGGTGTTTTTCCTTGGATCAATCACGTTTCCAATGTGGTAAAAAACGTACTTGTCAGTAAGATCCGGCAGCTGCTTTACTGGAAGAGCACGCATCGGCGGATACGCGTACAAACGAAGAACCGGAAAGTCACCTTGGGGAAACTGCCGCTTGAGAATCTTGGAGCAGTACTCACTCGCTACCCAAAATTTGTTGCCAAGCTCGAAGATCATCTCGTAGTCCTCGTGAACAGTCTCCGTCTCGCAGATGGTGAGGAAAACACACTTGCTGGCCCGCGACTGGTACTGCTTCAGCAGGTCGATAATCGGCCTAACTGGTAGAACAAATGCGACCAGTGTTCCACCCTCGAACATCTGTCCGTACTCGATGTACTCGCCACCTGAAAGCCATGCGTATTTTCGCAGAACCTGACCGATACCCGACAGTTCAACAGGGCCGATGAATGTCACCATTGATTTTTTAGGGCCCTTGCTCTCTATCAAAAAAACTAAGCTAATCTAAATGTCGATGAATCGGAATAAAGCTGCTCGCATAATTCAAATAGTATTTCGTAAAAAAAGATCTGTGGCGGCATCACTGGCACAACATGAGCGTAACTTTCCCAATAACAACGTGATGCGCGCGGTTCTAGCAGCGGAGGCCCTTGCTCAGCACCAGAGGAACTTTCCAAATGCAAATGTCAATAGAGCACTTCGGCAACTTGGACGGAACACGGGGCTAAAGAACTGGCGTGGTCGTCCAATTTACGAGGGGCCTCAAGGTGGAACATATGTGTACAAGAATGGAAAGAAGGAGTACTCATTTGCACCAGGTGTACCAAATCTAGAAGGTGCGTTGAGCACGCCGCAGCAGCACCAGAACCGCGCAAGGTACCGCAACGGTATAGATACTGGTCTCAGGAACACCAGGAACCGCCCGGTGCTAGAAGGCCCCAAGGGTGGAAGGTACGTCATGGTAAATGGCCGTAAGACTTACAAATTTACTTTGGCACATGCACCATTATCTTCACCAGTGTCTTAAAGTCAATCTCCGGTCGCCATCCAAGAATTCGTCGAGCCTTGGATGCGTCACCAAGCAAGACATCAACCTCCGCTGGTCGAACAAAGCGCTCGCAGTTGGTCCGAACAAGCGGCTCCGAACCGGATGACCAAAACTCGTCACCGTGCCAGTGACCATTGATCTTCAGCTCGTAAATCGCCGCCTCTAGAAAATCACGCACCGAGTGCGTCTCTCCGGTTGCCAGGACATAATCATCTGGATACTCTTGTTGCAGCATGAGCCACATGCCTCGGATATAGTCCCGGGCGTAGCCCCAGTCCCGTTGAGCATCTAGATTTCCGAGTTCTAGATGCCCTGCGCGAAGACCATTGATAATCTTCTTGGTCACAAAATTGTCACCGCGTCGCTCGGACTCGTGGTTGAAAAGGATTCCATTGCACACGAAAAGCCCATAGGCCTCGCGGTAATTCTTGCAAAGCATGTGAGCCGCCACCTTTGAAACGCCATAAGGGCTCCGTGGATTAAATGGAGTGGTTTCCGTCTGCGGCGTCTCGAGCACTTTGCCAAACATCTCTGATGTACCAGCCTGGTAAACCTTGATGTGATCCGAGAAGCCAGATTGTCGCACCGCCTCGAGAATACCGAGGACTCCAAGTGTGTTAACCTGAAAAGTAAACCCCGGCTGTTCAAATGATGTGTGAACATGTGATTGAGCCGCAAGGTTATAAATCTCGAGGAGGTCAAAGTCGCGGCACTGATTTACGATGGAGTACATGCACATCGGATCGCACAGATCGCCCTCTATGAGCTCAAAATTTGGATGGGTCTTGGTAACATGAATGCGGGCAGTGTTATCGGTTGAGGCGCGTCGAGAAATTCCGAGTACCCGGTAGCCCTTGTCGAGTAGAAAGTCTGCTAGAAATGACCCATCCTGGCCGGTCACTCCAGTGATGATCGCCGCCTTCATGACTTTTTAGCCGACATAAACTTTAATCTAGCTAATAATAAATGGATAGGTGGAGGCAGAACGCCCGCGGCATATATGTAAACATTCCAGGTCATCGAATTAATTTTAATTTTTTGAATGGTGAAAATATTAAGAATAGGTATCCTAATGAGGATGTGGCGAAATACCCATTCTTGCGTGATCTGAGCTTTAGACCAAATTTTTGGAGAAATCTGGTTTACAACAAGAATGCAACGGGTGATAATCCACCAAGTTATTTCAAGTATCCAAATGCCAATTATTATATCAAAGAGCTTAAACCAGCGCGTACATCCATCAAGACATTCAAAGAACGTCTGAACAAGTATATGTTACTAAGGGCATATTTGACGGCTCAAGCAACTAAACAGGCTGATATAAATGCTCTACTTGGTAGATATGATACAAATATAAATCAAATCAAAAGGAACATGCATATTAAACATGTATCTGGTTCAACTCGCAACTCTATTGCAGGTCCATCAGTGCCACTGGTTATCCAAACAAATACTCCGAGTCGCAACACGAATACAGGACGTAAGAACAGCAAGAAGCGTACCATCTGGCGGGGACCAAAGGGCGGTCTCTATGTTCTAGTTAACGGTCGCAAGACTTATAAATTTACGGAAGTAATCTGAAGATAGTGCTCACGCTGTTGTCGACCTTTGGCACGGCTCTTAATGTGCCAAATGGCCCCCCTTGGATTTGGTGGCACCTGAGCAATCTTTTCAGCTCCAGTAATCTTTTCGTGAACCTTTGATTCCCATTTGATACCCGGTGCATTCTTGTAAATTCGACCCTGCATGTCAGGCCAGTTGATGAAACCAGACTCGTTGAGTTTGAATTGGTGCATCTTGAGATCCGCCTCTGTGATCCCAGGGCAGATGTTTACGCGGGGAATTACAACAAGATCAGTGTCCTGCACAGTTGCCTGGTACACCAGACGAATCAGGTGCTCACTGGGAATCTCATCTGCATCCAAGTTGAAAATGTACCGCCCTTGGCACTTGGAGCTCAAGTAATTTTTGTGATCCGCAAAGTCATTCTTGAATTCGCGTTCATGAATCTGGACCGGATACTTGGCGAGAACAGATCGCACCAGACCAGTCACCTTGCCCGTGTCCACCAGAACTCGAATTTCATCAGCGTGAACAATCGTGTCCATCAAAACTTCAAGCAGTTCTTCGAGTTCACGCGCTTCGTTGCACACGCAGATTGCATAGCTCACTGTCGGTTTGAAGTGAATGTGACCAGCCAGTCGCATGTCTCTTAGCGTCCTTCGATAACTCTCCATGTGTGATCCCTCTGGATTCTGCTGGTGGAGAGCATCGGATTGGAAACCGTACTCAAGCTGCTTGACGCCTTCATTGTGGAACCAACGGGAAAATCCGTGCTTTTCTAGTAGGGAATTTACAATCAGATCGTCGGATCGATAGTATTTGGTCTGACGAAGTTCTTCGCGAATAGCCTCTAGGGCCTGTCCAGGCATTCCAATCATTCCGTAGCCCTCGAGTACCTGGACCTGCTCATCTTGGCGCTTGGAAAAGTCACCGAGAAAGTAGCGCTCAAAATTGAAACCGGATCCACCCCAGCAGTTTCCAGTCTGCCTGATGCGCTCCACGATCGCCTTGGTGTGCATCGGATCGTACCACGTGTCATCATCAACAAATAGAGTCACATCGCCAGTCTTGGCAAAAATGTAACGACGAGCCGGTCCACAGTCATCATCGACCATATTCACATTGGCTCCGCGGAGCTCAGGTACTGGCACGGGGTCAAATGTCTTGACGGTATACTCCTTGGGAATGTGGACCCAGATTTCATCAACGTCACTTTGGCGCAGGTTGTCGACGACGCTTTGGAGGTGCTTGAAACGCGTGGGGATGCTCGTGAGATTCACAACAATCATGCTAGCAAGACGCTTGGTGGCTCTAACCAAAAACGTGCGTCAAAGGGTCTTGTGAATCTTTCTAGCACTTAGCAAAGGATGATTGACCTAGAGACGATTTGGAACCAGCTCGATCAGATCCGTGCCCCGGAACCCGCCCCGGACCCGCTCGAGCCATACCTGTGCAAATGTGGAGGCGCCAAGCTGTTCTCCACTGGTGAGCTGCCCGTGTGCGGCGAGTGTGGGCTCGTCGAGAACTCGTATCTGAACGATGAGGCGGAGTGGACCGGTGGCCCGGAGGACGCGGTTGATCCCTCCCGCTGTGGAGCCGCCGAGACGCCATTCTTCAGCACGGGCTGGAACATGGGCACGATGATTCGAAATGGCAACAAGAAGATGGCGAAGATGCACTTTCACATGTCGATGAATCACTGCGACCGCTCGTTGTTTCACGCGTATGCCGAGATTGAGAGAGCCGGTCGCGATCGCCTCAAGTGCTCCGATGTGGTGATTGATAATGCCAAGCTCATCTACAAGGAGTTTTCGGAAAAGAAGTTGACTCGTGGCGATGTTCGTGCAGGTATCAAGGCCAACTGCCTATTCATGGCGTGCAAGCAGTTTGGTGTTCCGCGCACCACCAAGGAGGTGGCGGATGCATTCATGATTGATACGGCTGATGTGGGACGCACATCCGGTCTACTCAAGGAGACTGTCGTGAACGAGCCCACCAAAGTGACGCGTCCACGTGATGTTCTCAGCCGCATCTTCAATGAGCTAGAGCATCAAGACAAGCTGCGGATCAAGATGGATACGGTGAAGCTGCTCGACCGGATCGAGAAGATTCCGTCACTGATGGGAAAGACGCCAACTGGTGTCGCGAGTGCAGCCATCTGGATTGCAGCAGCTGGCAAGATTTCCAAGGCGGACATTTGCAAAGCGGCTGGGGTGTCTCTGCCGACGCTAAACAAGATCGAGGGTCTAATTAATAGAGTTGGTTAGAGAATCTGTCGGCTAAATGTCCATGAAGCTTTTTCTGAGCACGCCATGTTACGGAGGTCTGTGCCTAGAAGCATTCGCTACAAGTATTCTTAGGCTGCAGCTCGCATGCATCCAGAATGGAATCCATCTGATTCTCGACACGACAGAAAATGAGTCTCTGGTTCATCGCGCCAGGAACATCTCAGTTGCCCGTTTTCTAAAAAAGACTGACTGCGACTATTTCATGTTCATCGATGCTGATATCCACTTTGATCCCGAGTCGGTAATTCGGCTACTTCGCAGCGGCCACGATGTGAGCGTTGCGGTGTACCCTAAGAAGTGCGTCATGTGGGACCAGGCAGTTACAGGTGTCAAGAATGGAGATGCTCGCCCAATTGAAAAGATTGCCAGTTCTCTGGTGATGAACTTTAAGCACCAGAACACTCGTATCGAGAACGGATTTGCCGAGGTGCTGGACGGTCCAACTGGCTTTATGGTTATCAAGCGCGAGGTGATTCAAAAGATGTACGAGCGTTACCCGCAGCTAAACTGTATGAATGATCACCAGAATCGGGATTTAGACGAGTACTGTGCAGTTTTTGATTGCATGATTGATCCGGATACCCGGCGATACCTGTCTGAGGACTATGCTTTTTGCCGTCGCTGGCAGCAGATGGGTGGAAAGATTTATGCCGATTGCTTTACGACTCTGGGGCACGTGGGGAACCTGCGGTTCCAGGGGTGCATGGAAGAGAGACTTTCCGCAGCCAGTAATCTAGCAGGTCCTTCAGGGTCTGCTCGATAGGAATCGTCGGCTCCCAGCCAAGCTCTTCACGAATCTTGGTCGAGTCACCATCCTGATACTGAATATCAATTGGGCGCCACAGCTTGGGATCAATCTCCTGCGTAATTCCCTGGAGCCCACTTAGTCGAATCAGAGTCTCGGTGTACTCGCGCATCTTCATTGGTGCACCTCCACATACGTTGTACACCTTTCCGCTCGTGTCACCGTACATCACGAGCGAAAAGGCCCTCGCAATGTCTCGCACATCCGTCACTGCACGAACGGTGTCGAGATTTCCAATTCGAAGTGTACCGGGCTGCTGATCCTTGATCATGCGTGCAATCTGTACCGCATCCGACGCGATTGAAAAACTCGATCCGCGACGGGGACCAGTAAAGCAGAATGGCCGAACAATCGCCGCGTTCATCTGCTTGTTCTTCATGCGCTCCTGTACGTACATGTCAATCGCCGCCTTGGAAGCCCCGTACGGATTAGCGGGCAAGAACGGGTTGTCCTCACGAATCTTGCGACCATCCTGGCCCTCATTACCGTATACCTCAACTGTTGAGCAAAACACAAACTTGCAATTCGGCTGGTTGTCGAGTAGCGCCGTCATCAAATTGACGCTTCCGGTAACGTTCCAGGCCCATGTGCCAATAGGATCGGTGAAGCTCGTTGGAGGGTGAGTCTGAGCCGCTAGATGAAATACACCATCAAACTGGTGCTGCTTGAAGATGGCATCGAGTGCACGAAAGTTGCATAAGTCTCCGTAGACAAACTTGATGCGTTGAAACTTTTCATCAGGCACAATGTCACGAATGTCATTTTCACGACCCATGTTGATTCGGACAAGACCGTAGACCTCATGGCCATCGTCAATGAGACGGTTCGCAAGATGAGGACCCAGGAATCCAGTGATACCAGTAATCAGGAACCGCATTTCACATTCAAAGAGTCTCCTCTTTAGTTAAAAATTGAGGACCACTAGAATGTAGAAATGGCCATCGAGACGGCACTGCGCGATTTCCTGGCTGCCAAGGATGCGCTCAAGGAGGCCAAGGATGACCTAAATGATGCACTGCGTGAGACGGATGTTTATCGAGCGGCCTATGATGCCGCAATGTCCGCGCCAGATGTCCCAGAGAAGGACTCGGACAAGCATGCACTAACAGTGGCTCTTAAGCACTTTACAAAAAAATCTAGCTAGACTATAAATGAGTTTCCTCAACCGGTACCATCTTATTACTCAGAAAAATCTCAACAATGCGCGCGCTCTAAGAGCGCGCGAAGCGGCACTAATGTACAATATGGGTAGCACTTACGCTAATCGTAAGGCGGCTGCATCAAACAGATTCCAATTCGAGAAAAATTTGGCAGCGCGCATAGGGATACAACGTAGCATGGCTGGTAATAACTATTCAAATATGCTTACTTATCTGTCATCAGGTGGCAATTTGAATCGTGTTAAGCACGTCATGAAGATGCGTGAAAACAACCGAGCGAGAGAACAAGAGGTTGCACGGCTGAGACCAATTATGGCACCATTTTACAAGTACAAGCAACCAGCGAGTCTCAATTACAATACTGTCAAAAATTACGTAGTCAAACTAGCAGCTGGAAATCCCAAGAATAACGCCAATGTTCTCAAGAATCTCTCTAACCGTCAAATTGCCAATATTAATCAGTCCCTGCGTTGGGACCGGGGAAAGCTAGTCATATATGGCGGAAAGTTGTACAATACCCAGAGTGGTCATGTCATTACTAGTCGCAAGCAGTTAATAGATAATCTGCGCGAATGGATTGTAGAGGGACCAAATCATTATCGGAACAACGAAAATGCAATCGACCCAAGAGGAGTTTCTGAGGAGTTTAATAACAATATTAACAGCAAGTCCAATACTTGGACTGGTGCAAACAAGCCGTCCACTCTAAAGCTTGGCAATCTTTCAAGTGCCGCCACGCTCATACAGCGCAGGTTCAAGACGCATCGGGCCAGAGAGGCGTTCAAGAGGCACTGGTTGGTACCTGGCGGTGGTTACCACCGGTTCATTGCTGGTAACATTGGTGCAACAGGACCAAACATTAGCACGATTGCGGTTCCTTCGGTTCCGCAGGTGCTGCGTTCAATGGCTAATGTTGGAATCAGAGTTGCTCCGACTAACGCTCCGAGCCGCAACACAAATACCGGTCGTAAGAACACCAAGCAGCGTACCATTTGGCGAGGACCAAAGGGAGGTCTCTACGTTCTAGTCAACGGCCGTAAGACTTACAAATTTACGGAGTAGAGCAGTGTCAACACAGAACCAATAGTGCATAAATTCTCCAATGACAAATAGAACTAGTAGCACAATCCAAAACTCTTGATGAGTCCACTTTGAAATTCCAAAGGCTGCAATTACAGTCATGACAGTGTCAACCACTGCGATGTCTGCGATACGCAACGAGTGCACTCCAGTGCCTGGAGCTCCAAATAGGTTCTTGTACGGGCAGCTCATATCATTAAAGGCTAAAATATCTCTGAAAGGAATGATGATCCACGTGTGCATGGTGACGCGGAACAAGGCGATCACTGTTACCGGGCTTCATATGCTTCTACAGTTGACTGGTCGGTGCTATCAGAAACAGGATCACCAGATTAACATCAATTTCGTAGAAGACACTCGCACTCTACAAAAGCTTATTCGCACTGGTGATCGGGTACTCTGGGTAAACTATGGCTGCTGTCTAGACAATGAGTCTTTTGAACGCATCTTTGAGCCGATGAAAGGACGCGATGTCCTGGTGTTTCCGACGGTAACAGAGGGAATCGACTGGGCCCGATTTCGCAAGGCGGTTGCCGCAGATTCCAAGGAGCCGATTCATCAGATGGGACTCAACTTTGACACTGAGCTTGGTAACAAGATTTCGGATGGCATCTGGACGGTCAACAAGACTGCTCCGCAGGTGTTTGTACTCGAGGGATCATCGGTTGAAAAGAAGCTGCGTTCAAAAAAGGGCGAGGGAATTAAGCTTCCCCGCGACATTGATCTAATTTTCGAAAAGTTCAAGGATGCTGGAGTTACAGTACATGCATGGACCAAGGCAAATGTACTGGTTCATTATACTCATGAGTGTCTCGGAAACATCCTAGAGGCCAATGGGGTTTCTTGCCAAAAAATGTAGGCTACTAATAAATGAGCTTCAATATTGCTGGCCACCGGGTTTACCTAGAACCAAACAGTACACTGCGCCCTAATCAGTTGAACTATCCAGTGATTAGTAACTACAATGAGCCGTACCTGAACCTGAATAACAACAATCGAAATGAAAACGGAATACCTTATCTTGAAGGTGATGAGGTGTACCAGATACTGTCAACATATCTTAGATCAGACCCAACGAATCGAATTTGGATACGACAGAAATTGGGTGGAGCTGCGGGACTCAGACGACTGTTTAATATGCTTCGTGTAAACAGAATTGCGAATCTTGGAGCAGCTGCGTCAACAATACAGCGTAGATATCGGCAGCGTCTGGCCAGTAGAATTGCAGTTCCGCAGGTTATCCAAACAATGGCTCCGAGTCGCAATACGAATACAGGTCGTAAGAACACTAAGCAACGTACCATCTGGCGAGGACCAAGGGGAGGTCTATATGTTCTAGTCAACGGCCGTAAGACTTACAAATTTACTGTTGCCACCAATTAAATGGAAAACTACAAGGGACGACCGGTTCGTAAAGGACCGCGGGGGGGAATGTACGTCATGACTGGAAAAACTAAAAAGTACCTAAAGGTTGACACTCAAGGAGCAACTCGTCTGGGTCAGGGCCAAAATGGTCAGCTTTTCAAAGTGTCAAACAAGCTTGCACTTAAGTCTTTCACTGATGACGCTGCGGAACGTGAAATAAATATGATGCTTCAAGTTCGCCGGGCGTCATTTGTACCGAAAATTCGGTACCTGAATCGAAAGGCTGGAATTTACTTCATGGACTTGCTTCCACCTGGTACTCAGACTCTATGGAACTGGCTAAAGGCTCCACATAGCGCGGCAGAGGTACAGAAGGTTTACGCTCAAATTCACAAGAATGTTGCCGAGCTTCATCGCAAGTACAATGTGTCACATGGTGACCTGCATGAAGATAACATTATGGTGGATCCCAAGGGCAAGGTGTGGATCATAGACTTTGGACGGGCTCAGAAGCTGGGTGGTCTAAACGAGAATCAGATTTATACCCCCAACAAGTATTACTCTAGACACGGCGGAGCCAGTGTATACAATTTTGGCTTTTTGGCCCGCAAGAATCGTAACATGCTTGCCAAGTACGTTTAGAAACTAGCCACGCCTATTCAGTAATGGAACTGATGCAGTCGTTTGCAGACGACATCCGCCGCTATCGGGACACCGAGCACATTGAGCTCGAGCTGCGTCTCGGTAAGATTACACCAACTGGATTTGACACGGACATTGGTCCGCATATCTTCGCCAAGGTGATCGCAGGCCTTGATGGTTACACCGGTTGGGAGAATGTAACCATCAAGGATGACGAGGTTTACTATTGGCAGTCTGGAATACGCTGTCGATACTCCGACACCGAGTCAGTTACGGAGCGCAAGAATAAGATTCTCACCAAGAATCACCGAATTGGTCCGGTTCTAGATGTTCGACTGGGTATTTCGCAGGAGATTCCGGTGGACATGCCGAGCGATGACGCGATTCGAGCGGTCCAGAGGCGCCGAAAGAGCTACCTGCGCAAGAATGTGCGGATCGATTGCACCATTGTCACCGGTCCACCGGAGGACAAAGACTCGGAAGCATCCACCAATTACCAGGTGGAGCTCGAGATTCTTTCAGCCAAGACGGACCAGGAGATTTTTTCGGCACTTTACAAGGTGCTTGATGTTCTCAAGCTAGTCTAGAGCGAAGTTCTTCAAGCATCTCCTTGTGTGTCATAGAAATATTGAGGTGGATACCAATTTGATGAGCCTGCTCAATCAGTTGTGGCTTGGTAAATGTGGATGCAAGCCGACCCCTCGGGCCAAGACGGATATTTGTGTTCGTCTTGACTGGAGCTCCGGCATTTTTTAGCTTTCCGCGATTCCTTGCCCAATTTCTTATGGCTCCTGCAATGTTAGCCTTGGACATTTTGCTAGACTTGCCACGAGCATTCATAGCAACACCGATGCGTCTAGCAATATCTAGCAACCTAGTCAACGAGTATCTCGTTGCCTGCCGAGTTCCAATTTTGAACCCATCTGGGCCATTAAAGAAGAGCATGTTCTCATTGCGATTTCCGGATACGTTTTCTGGCTTGTTGCTATTGTTAATGTCAATCCCAAATACCTGCTTAGTGCTCTCCGGAACGCGAATACCAAGTGCCTGGAAACGCTGAACAATCTTATTTTTTAGGTACTCTTTGCGCTGCGGAATCTTGTAGCAACACGGCTGGCCCTGTGGATTTACACCAACGTAAAATCCGGCTGGAGCACGACCACCAAACTTGTACGGGTCTGGCCGGCGGTTCTTCGGGCAGGTCGTGCTACGTGTAGCAACATTTGGCGCAATCTGGTTGTTCTTTCTGTTTTGTGGGCGCGTCTTGGTTGGTCGCTGCACGCGAACAGCATCATGGACCACTCCCTGTCTCTTTAAAAATGCAATGAGACCGGATACTACGCGACCAGCCGTGGCAACCTGGGCCTGGATTCGGATACCGGATATTTGAACTGTGCCCCGTGAGTAAATTCGCATAGAGTAACCCTTGGCACTCCATGAAACAAAGTGTTGCTTAATTTCACCTCGAAGAGTTCTTTCGATATCCGTCAAATTCCCTTCAAAGTCACCCTCAAATTGCGCGGTTACATTTTGAATCTCAAAATGCGGAACGCGTCCAAATACAATCTCTAGGATTTTACGAGGAGTCTCTGCAATTTGAGTGGATCCTTCTGGATAACCACCGGTAAATGTAACCTTTCCATTGTTAAAGAGGTTCAAAGCATGCGCCTTGCCCCCCCAAAGTATCTTGTACGTCAACATGTCAATTCTGCCGGAAGACACTTTCTTGCCATATTCCTTGGTGAGCGTTGCTTGAACCTTGAATCCAGAACGTCCAGAAATTTCCTTGATGTGCTCTCCGAGATTCGAAACTTGTGCACCGAGGAAAATGTCTTCAGTGTCCCGATTCATGGTGACAAAGGCATTTCCCGAATAAAGGATGAGTTTACCAACCAGCGTAGTTCCCTCTGGAACCTGAACCGGCTCGAGTTTCACTGGAGCAGCTACCGGCACTATATTGATCAATTGTGCACGTCTACTCATATTTTTACGCGCGATTTTAAATATCAGTCGAGAATTCAACCGGCAAGTCTTGAGTAATATCTAGACCGAACACGAACGGCTGTGCTGGAAACTGCCGTCCTGCATACATGCGAGTCTCGGTACGAACCTCGAGGTCCCTCGAGCTGAAAGGTCCAAGGTAAAAGTCCGGATTGAATTTGAACTTGCCAAGATTGTTCTCGAGGCAGTGCTGATTGAACATCTGTACAAAGAGCTTCTGCGGGCAGCAAAGATTCTTGCCGTAGACCAGCTTCTCGGAGGCCAGAAAGTGCTGCAAGGAGTTTGTGACCATCGCCACCTGGTTTTGAATCTGGCGAAAGTACTCGGGGAGAACCTGCCAGATGTCCTTGTCGGAGTACTTGGCTGCATAGTCCAGGTAGGCACGCACACACTTGAGCATGATACTCGGTAGCTCCATGTCGAGTTTTTCGTCCAGCTTTGGATCTGCATCAGCCACCTGCTTTGCAAAGTTGAATGTCACCAGTCGACGCAGTACCGATCCAGAGTTGTCGCGCCAGTTTGGAACCTCATTGCCAGCCAAGACACCCGGCGTTTTCCATGTGATGCTAAGAGCCTTTTCATTCTTGCGGGCAATTGAGATGTCCTCGCCAGAAACCATGGACTGAAACTCAGCCTGCTCGAGGCAAAGATCACCCTTGACCTCTGGACTGATGAACAGGAATGCATCATGAATCATGGACAGGCCAAACTTGCGCTCAATGTTGTTCGAGAGAGTCTTTACGTCCTCATTCTCGTAAAACTTTTTGAAAACCTTGGTGATGAGTGTAGACTTGCCGGACCTGGCGATACCCTTGAAGAACGTGATTACTTGCCACTGATCGAGGTCACCTACATCGTACATGAGTCGACCAGCCATGACATACATCCACCGTGCAACATCCTCTGGAAACTTTTGGTAGTCTAGGATGCTCTGGAAGAATGGAGTAGGAATCTGGTACCAGTCCGACTCGGGACCAACGGTAAGGTCCTGGTCAAAGTACTTGCAAGCCGTCACCGTCGGATCCAGACGAGCAAAATCATCGGACCCGTACTCTAGAAAGTTCCAAGAATACTTGGCGCCGTCCCAAACCTTACCGAGCAGAATCCCATTCTTGAATGACCACACAGTGCGATCCTTGCGGATATCTGGAAACTGAATGTCAACACACTCTGACAAGTGTCGAACAGTATCCTTGACGATGGATCCTTTGCTCGTTATGTTCTTCCACATGTCATACTTGGTTTCCTTTTGAGTAAACGTGTAAACAAAGTCGCTAATGTCCATCACAGGCTTCCATGCTCGCGTCCTTCCGATTTGCTCGCAGCACTGACCCTTGTAGCGCTTTAGCTCCATACGGTCAAGAGTACTGAGTAGGAAGATCAAGAGAGCCTGAAACGGACTCAGATCATCGTCATCTGCATCCATTGTTGAGCACCTTTGCAGGTCCTGATCTGGCTCACACCGGCGCTCGTTCATACGCGTAGACTGGCGATGATACAGCATCACCTGATCGAATGCGTCAGTGTAGCTCTGGATCAGACGGTTTACCCGGTAACCAATCGTAAACTCTTCACCCTTGATATCAGTCGACCGCTCCTTCAGAAATTCTGATCGCTTACAGTGATTCAAAAGCTCCAGGAGTTGCCGCTGCACACGTCGGTGCTTTTCAGCCACTTGAGTCACATTGATGTTTACTGGAAACTTGTTAGCATCGAGATCCTCTGGATTGCAGAGTACCTCGAAGCATGCACGAAGAGGGGCGCACTTGTCTTCCTCGCAATGAAGCTTAATCTTTTGCTCCTTTGCCAAGAGCTGGTTCTCGACATCCGAAAGTTTCATCTCTGAAATCTTCGTCTTGTCGCATTCCGCCTGAAGTTCCTCGCGATGCTTGTCTGTTAGTTCACGGGTCACTGTCTTGGCCCGCATTTACTTCTCCGCGCTCAAAATTTTTAAGAGGCTCTCCTTGGCGCTCGGTTCCTAAGAGGCCGTCGGAGGCTTCAGAGCGCTGATGATCTTGACTAGAATTTTGTTCTGGGTCTCTAGCTGCTGGACGAGGGCCTTCAGTACGTCTGGGATCGTCTCGCCGTCCTCTGTCTGCAAAAGTGAACCAATGTAACCGATAGCGTCAACCTCCTCTGGTTCCTCCTCATGGTCAGCCATTGAGAGGTGCTGCGATTTTCAAAGAGGTCAATGAGCGCATTTTTTTTCTAGGGGTATACCAAATGGCGGGTGGTCTTATGCAGCTTGTTGCTTACGGCGCGCAGGATGTCTATCTCACGGGTAACCCGAAGGTTACCTTCTTCCAGGCGGTCTACAAGCGCCACACTAACTTTGCGATGGAGGCGATCCAGCAGACGATCAACGGTACCGCTGCCAACAGCCAGCGCATCTCCGTGACGATTGCCCGCAACGGTGACCTGGTTGGCTACATGTACGCTCAGCTGCTGGCGGCTGATGGTGTTCTACAGACGGCTAACCTGACGTCCAACAACGTGACGAACGATGGCTGCTGGGTGGCGGAGCGTGCTTTCACGGCGATTGAGCTGTCAATTGGTGGCCAGCGCATTGACAAGCACTACCAGGCCTGGTGGCGCCTGTACGCTGAGATGTTCCTCAGCGACGAGAACAAGGTGCAGTACAACAAGATGTCCTCAGTGTGCAACTACGCCACTGGCGCATCCAAGCCGAGCAACGTTGTGTACCTGCCCCTGCTGTTCTTCTTCAACCGCAACCCGGGTCTGTACCTGCCCCTGATTGCTCTGCAGTACCACGAGGTCCGCCTGGACATTGACTGCAGCATCAACTACTCCAGCTGGTTCGGTACCAACCAGCCGATCATCTGGGCCAACTACGTGTTCCTGGACACGGAGGAGCGCCGCCGCTTCGCCAAGAACGGTCACGAGTACCTGATTGAGCAGGTCCAGCACACTGGTGGTGACTCCCTGACGGCTGGCGAGTCCTCTCCGGCCACGATCCGCCTGTCCTTCAACCACCCGGTGAAGGAGCTGATATTCGCGTACCAGAACTCTGGCTATGCCGGTATCACCCAGCCCAATGCGCTATGGAACTTCAGCTCCAACTGCGCCAACGTGCAGGTGTCAACCGACTCTACGCTATTTGCGGCATCTAACTCTTTCATTCGCACGACCGAGATGGGTGCGCCACAGGTTGTTCTGGGTAACGGCTACCCGACCGCGTCCTTCCCGTCACTGGCGGCCAGCACCATTCTCCATGGTATGGTTGAGGACGGTGCCGCATGGGCCACATCTCTGACTGGCCCAGGTCTGGAGGTGGGTCCTCTGTACCAGTTCAAGCTTATCCTCAATGGCCAGGACCGCTTCAAGGAGCAGTTTGGCAAGTACTTCAACCAGGTGCAGCCGTGGTACCACCACACCGGTAACCCGTACCCGGGCATCTACTGCTACAGCTTCGCGCTGCACCCGGAGGAGCACCAGCCGACGGGCACCTGCAACTTCTCCCGTATCGACAATGCTCAGGTGCAGGTCTGGCTCAAGTCGCCGAATGGCAGCACCGGTAACACCGATGCCACCAAGATCCAGAAGCTGTTCGCGGTTAACTACAACATTCTGCGCATCCAGTCTGGCATGGGCGGCCTTGCCTTCAGCAATTGAGGGTGGTATAGCATTCTTTTCAGAAATTGCAAACCCACCCACTGGCTTAAAGGTGGGAATCGTATTAATAAAAAATGTCGAAGAAGTGCACAAACTGTTCACGTGCTCCACAGCCGCTCGATCAGTTTGAGGGTCCCCATGGCGAGACCAGTACTTGTTTGAAGTGTCGTGAAAAAGGAAAGCGTTTGGATCACAAGCCCGAACGCCGCGAAAAACACAACGCCTTGCAGCATGAAAAGCAATACTACAAGGCGTGGCGTGAAAAGCAAATAGAAGAGCGACCGGATGAATACCGAGCTCATAATAACGAGGTTCATCGTGAATGGGTTTCCGATAACCATGAACATGTTCGAAACTGGTATCGAACGAGTCTAAACTCTAGACTTGATGCCACCAAGAGATCAGCAATTCGACGGGACATTAAATGGGAGCTTGATGATGATCAGGCCAAGACTCTCATGACCAGTCCATGTGTGTACTGCGGTCTCCTAGAACTCGATGTACGTGTAAACGGCATTGATCGCATGGATTCATCAAACGGGTACACATCAGAAAACTGTGTGCCTTGCTGCAAGTCGTGCAATTTTATGAAGGGAACATTCGATCCGAACACTTTCAACGAAAGGTGTCGCCAGATTGCAAAGTGCTCTTGGGACTTTCCGGAAATTACCAGGAACGTGGATCAGAAAAAACGGCGCCAGTAGTATGAATCTGTACCGTGGAAATTGGTCTGGTAATCAACTTAGAGCACCGGTCTTCACTACACCGGACCGGAACCAAGCGGTTCAATATGGTCCAGTCACTCATTATCGTCTAAGAAATGGCGCAAGACTACTCGACATGTCCGACCCGGCAGTCATTATGAATCTCATGAGGAACACAACACCTGAGGTTCACAAGGCAATTGCCAAGGCTTTTAGGATCATTGATGGACGGGTGCGTCGTTTTTCCAGGCTAAAGTACGACATAGTAGTTGCACGTCATGTGTGTCAACGTGGCTACAACGGGTACGCTGCACCAAGAATGCGCACCAAGTACGCGGAAGGTTACTTTCACCCAGAGGTGCTCGTGTGTAACCCGAAAATGCTGATTAAAATTGGTCGAACCAACAATAATCCTGGTCCACCTCCACTCAGACGCCGTTAATTTCTCAGGAACTATTAAGATGATTAGTCTATTTGACCGTGTCCGTGACCTTCGCTTCAAGCGCAATCTGGTGCGTGCAAAGAAGATGTACAACAAGACCCGCAGCGGTGCCAAGGCACTTGCTGTTTTTCGGTACAACCCAGATCCGTACATTGTGCGTACAAACCTCGCCGGACGGATGCTAACGGGTCGGAGCAACCTGGTGAATCACCTGAACGCCCTAGGTCTTCAGAGCATTGTTAATGCAGCGGTCATTCCAAAGTACAAGCGGAAGGTGAATCGCATGAATTGGAGTTACTGAATCCACTTCTCGGATCGTTCATAGAATGCGTATCCTCGAACTGGCACGCGCTTGTACGTTATAATTAGACTTTTGTCATGAAACATTGTAAGTGTTATTTTATCACCAACGCCCAGAAGAGGCACAATTCGCCGCATATATGCTCCCATATCACGAGGCTTGTTCCGATTATTATATCTGATATCGGTTGATCTGGGATTTTTATACAAATCATTTAGTACATAGTTTTTACCATTTATAGTTACTGTAATTTTCCAACAATCGGATTCAATCTCACCTTCCATCTCTGTCTCGGCTTGGGCTCTTCTCATGTAACCTTTGCTCGTGGCATTATTGTATGTAGACCTGGCAAGTGGAATATTCCAATTACCAAACCCGATTTTAAACGCATTCCTGTTGTAATAAGGTTTTTCTTCAAAACTGTTCATGAGAAACTGTCTCGTAACTAGTCGGTTATTATTGTTTGGTTGCCTGGTAAACCTGATGTTAGTCTGAGGAATTTTAGCAGGTGCACGGCGCTTGCGGAAAAACATTTATATTAGCTAAGATTAAAGATTTGAGCCTTGGATAAATCGGCTCCGTAGCACAATTGGATAGTGCACCAGCCTTCTACGCTCCGGCAAGCCTACGCGAACCGAGTCAGCGAGCTGGAGGTTGCGGGTTCGATCCCCGCCGGAGTCGATTTGTGGGAAGGAATCGGAGGTTCGCGGTCCCCGCCGGAGTCGATTTGTGGGAAGGAATCGGAGGTTCGCGGTCCCCGCCGGAGTCGATTTGTGGGAAGGAA
>Ga0164296_1002198_pt1 | contig 19751 bp, 12 predicted proteins | sample GEODES057metaG_FD_113533 | JGI IMG/M metagenome (GOLD analysis project Ga0164296, IMG submission 113533) | Dystrophic lake water microbial communities from Trout Bog Lake, Wisconsin, USA - GEODES057 metaG | ecosystem: Environmental > Aquatic > Freshwater > Lake | place: USA: Trout Bog Lake...
CGAGACCCAGGCGCTCCGCCGCGTGGGCAGCTGTGCGTCCCCATGGGATCGCACTCCTTCCTGCCCCGGGCTCATGCTTAAAAGCATCCCGCGCACCATCTGAGCCGTTCGGCGCTTCCGTTGCCATGGCTGCGCACTGTGATTGGCCTTGAGAGAGCGCTCAGCATGAGACACGTCAGCGTTCCTTGCCCTCGTCGGTGCACGCGCGTCTTCGCAGTGCTGCGGTCACCTGCCAGCGTTGCCAATGCTTCGCCAATGTGCCGCAGACTTGATGTTGCAGAGTCAGTTGAGTGTCTGCAAAAAACCAACTGGACGCCGCTGCTGTTGCCGGGCGACCAAGCCTGGCTTTGAGGAAGACGCTCCACGTCAACAACGGTAAGGGAGCTCGCTGAGCAAGCCCTGGCTGCCGGTGCTGCGCTGAGTGCTCCTCAATTGTGCGTGTCACAAACTTTTCGTTGACTCGTAACGCCGACTGCGCGCTCTGCACGCAGGCGCGGTGCAAGCCAAGTTCTGCGCTCGCCCGACAGAAATAGAGGCGTTGTTCGCCGTGACGGAGGCACCTCGTCCACGGAACCGCTTGCCTCTCGGCGGCTGACGTCGCGCAAGCCTGTGGGCAGCGTGGCTGACGTGCAGTCGCCGAGCATGGAGGACTTCCGCTTCCGAGTCGGCGACCCGAAATTCCAGCGCCCGACGTGGCTGCGCAGCCGCGAGGCGCGGCGGTTTGAGGAGGCAGACATGGAGGTTGTGTCAGAGCAGGTGGACGGCGTAGAAGACCGCGAAAGTGACGCCGTGACGCCCTCAGAGCGCCAGGAGCGGTCTGAGCGGGGCACGCCTGAAGCCCGAGCGCGTGTCATGGCGCCGCCTGTCCCTCGCGAGGCTCGCAAGACTGCCGCATTCAGCTCTACAGCGGATGGCGACGAGGCGGATGAGGACTTGAGCAGCTTTCGGCCCCGAGTGGTGACTCGGGCTGCGTCAGCCCCGGATGGCGCGCCGCTTGCCTTTTTTGCGGGATGTGAATGGTCCGACTTGGGAGTAGGAGCGGAGCTGTGCACAGCACTGCCATCCATCGGCGCACCGCGACCCAGCCACGTGCAGTGTGCTGCATGGAAGGCCTTATCAGCTATGGGGGCATCATCACCGCATGTCGCTATCACCGATGCCGCCGGTTCGGGCAAAACGTTGGCCTACCTCGTGCCCCTGGTGGCGCAACTTCGCGCCGCTGAGGCTGCTGGCTCGCCGCGGGCGATCGGCGGCTGCCCTCGTGTGTGCATCCTGGCGCCCACGTCGGAGCTGTGCAGCCAGATCCTGAGCACGTGCAGGCAGCTGTCTGCTGCCGGGATTCGCCTGCGCAGCTGTGCAATGACGGGCGGCCACGCGGCGCGCACGCAGGTGGAGGCGGTGAGCGAGGGGGTCGACATTCTGGTGGCCACTCCTGGACGCCTAGCGACACTTGTGCAGGGAGGGGCTGTTCGGATGAGTGACTGTCGGGCCCTTGTTCTGGACGAGGCTGATGTTCTCGCCGGGCCCAACAGCGAGTTCAAGGATGCTCTGCTCCCCATCTTGGCAGGCTTGCCCCGCGGATGCCGCCGCCTGCTGGTCACGGCCACGCTGCCGGAGGAGACGCAGGCGCATCTGTGGACCGAGCTGCTGGGAGGCCACTCTCCGCAGCGAGCCACGGGGCCGAACCTGCACAAGCCCAGCGCCGGACTTGAGGAACGTCTGGTGGACTGCAGTGCATACGGGAGCGGCGATGTTTCAGCATCAACAGGCAGCCCGAAGGTGCTGTCCGAGCGCGCAGTCTTCCGGCGCAAGGCTGAAGCTCTGCTGCGCGTGCTCGGCAGCCGCGAGAACGCAGGCATGCCGAGCCTCGTGTTCTGCAACACCCTGGAGAGGTGCCGCGATGTGGAGAACTACATTAAGCGTAGCGACCGTGGCGGCTCGCGCCTCCAAGTGCACGCCATGCACGCAGCCATTTCGCCGCCCATGCGACTGGCGGCGTTGCAGGCGCTGCGCGTGAGTGTGCCTGAGGGCAAACCTACACCCGTGGTGGTTGCTACGGATCGGGCGTCACGAGGCCTGGACTGCGCGGCGGTGGGGCATGTCGTTCTGTTCGACTTTCCTCGCGATCCCAGCGAGTACGTGCGCCGCGTGGGACGCACCGCTCGCGGGGCTGGTGGAACAGGGCGCGTTACGGCCTTGGTGATGGGCCCGCAGGTGAACCTAGCTCGGCAAATCATGGAGCGCAATGCAGACGGCGCATCATTGATCACTTGACGCCACTTCTTCTTTTCACGCCAGTTGTAATGTTCCAAAGCCTCGCGCCAGCTCCGCGGGAGCAGCTGACCAAACTGCAACTCGCCCGTCCAATCCACTTGAGGTGAAGCTGTGGGGTGAGGAAGGCATAGCTCGCAGGCAAGTAACAGTGTTCATGTGCATTCCCCTCGGCGCGCCGCCAGACGCGTCTCCGTCAGATGCTGCCTCCCCCCGCTCTGTTTGTGACCTGAACGAGGCGAGGCGCTCCGAGAAGGCAGACTTGCGCTCGCTACTCTGCGATGGCGCCTCCTCAGTGGCTGCCAACTCGCCAGCCAAGATCCAGCCGGCATCACGCGTGCGCATCAACACCACAGGTACGCAGTCAAAGCCGGCTGCTATTGCTAGCGAGTCGGAGAGGAAGAGGAGCGTGAGCCAGGGCAGCTCGTCTGATGCCAGTGGCACGGCAGTCACCGGCCCCTGAGCTTTATCTCCCAGTGCCATCCACTCGCCTGCGCGCGAGGCATCCAGGCCGCACATGAAGTGAGCTCCGCCGCCGTGCGTGACAGCCGCAAGCGTGCTGCCAGACGGCGCCCAGGCCACGCTGTGAACCCAGCCAGAGGCCAGGGACCACTGTAGCAACAGGTCGCCAAACTTGGCGTCGCCCCCCACGGGCGCGCTGTCAACGCCGCGTACTGCTGCAGCCATAATGCGCACGCAGCCGTCAGCGCAGGCGGTGGCCAGCAGCGGCTGGGTGGGGTGCCAGGCGACACCCAGAACACTGGACTCGTGGTGCTTCTTCACCAGCTTGCCCACCCACCAGTTGTTATCGCGTTCGAAGTAGCAAATCGAGACTGACCCCGCGCCACTGCCAACAGCGAATTTGGTGTCTCCAGGCGCCCAGGCACAGCAGAGCGCTGCCCGAGTAAGGTGGTGAACCACCAGCGCGGGCGTCCAAGCGGCCCCAGGAGCAGCGGGCGGCGTCCAGACGTACACATTGCGGTCGTGGCTGCAGCTCAGCAGACGGTGACTCGTGCATCCCCAGTCTAGACTGCACACGAGCTGGTCGTGCTCACGCAGCACAGCCGTGTGTTCCCACCGACCGGGGTCGCCCGCCGAAGGACAGCTGTATATGTGTATCTCCGCGTTATTGGGGCACACGGCCAACTGGGAGTGCAGTGACCGCGGACGAAAAGAAGCGCGTCAGAGGGAGGCATGTCATTGCTGCCGTCCAGATAATACGGCAGGCGCGCCTGTGTGCAGTCCCCGTTCCACGCATGCGCGGTGAGAACAGCGCCGAGCTGCGCAAAAGGCATTCTAATTGCGGTGAGTGCCGCTTGATAGCGCGGCTTGCCGAGGCAAACAGAGTTTCCAGGAAACTCTGAGGACTCCTCAGGTCGGACCTCTCATGATGACATCACACGAGAATAGACTTGGAATCCTCTGATTAGAAAAAGTGCAAGGGATGCATATGGAGCACCCACTTCGCGTCGCGTCGCCGTCTCTGTAGCATGTTGCGAGGGTCACTTCAGTGATCGCGACGGGGGTCTAACGTGCTTGTCTGCCGCCTGCGCCGGGTAGTCCGGCCATGGGGAAGGTGCGTACATGCTGCGGGACGGTGCGGTACGTCGTGTCTGGCGAGGCAGTCTTTGAAACACGGTGTTTTTCCTCCTCCTCAGGGCAAGCCCGGGGCCCCGCCGGGCAAGGGACAGCAGAGCATCATGGGCATGTTTAACAGAACAAACGCAGATGAGCGCGCCGACGGCGCTGGGGCTAGAGCACGGGGCAACGGGTTGGGCGTTGTCGTGCCTCCGCCGCCGCAGCGGAACACTGCGCCGCTGGCTGTGCCGCCCCCGTTCCGGGCGCACAACACCAACGGCGCAACAGGCTCTCGACTCGAGGCTGGGGCACCGGCAGCGGTGCAGATGCAGGCGGTTACGACGGCAGGGGACGTCCAGGGGCGACCGACAGCTGAGCTCGCTAGTGGTCCTCCTCGCGACACAGCCCCCGCGCCGTGCGAGCCTGTGCAGGCGCCTCACTATGTGGTGCAGTTGCGGCCGCAGTTGCCAGTGGACGAGCCCTGCGTCGTGGCGGGCTTCCAACCGACCACTGGGCACACAGCTGCTCAGCCGCTCGACGTTCCTGTGCCTCCAGCCGCCCCCCTTGGTCGTCGCCGCTCGCGGGCAGTGCTTGCCACGCCTGGCCATGTTGGCTGGACAGACGACGTGTTGGCCAGTCAAGAGGAGGGAGACACGCGCGTGGGGTGGGCTCGAGACACACCAAAAGCAAAGCGGCCGCCGCCCGTGTCGCCAGCAGCCGAGCTGGACGGCAGCCATGCAGGGCGCCCCTCTGCACTGACCACACTGCTGGGGATGGTCCAGGAGCAGCACGGCATGATGCCGCTGCGGGCCACAGCAACAGCGCCTGCATGGGAGCAGTGGCTCGCCTCAGCCCCCGGTCCAGGCCCGGTGGCTGAGAGCAATGCTGCTGTTGCACCAGGCTCAGTGCCGTGGCATCGGCATCGAGGGTTGAGCGGCGCTCCCGAGTCCGCCATGACGCCCAGCATCCACCTTGCTGTGGGCGCCGACCGCCGGGTGTCCGCGCCCACGCCAGGCTCTCTAGCTGCTGCCATTGCTGCTGGCGCTGTCGCACCCCCTAGTGCTGGCATCCAGGCCCTGGGTAACGTGGGCATGACGCACGGCCTCTCAACCGTGGCACCCGGCTTCAGGGGCCACTCTTCCATTGCGCCGCACCGCTGCGCGTCTTCGAGGCGGCGCCAGCGACGAGCAGTGCTTCTCTCACTTCTAGAGCGCATCGACAATGCTGCAAGCATGGATGATGGAGACGAAGACGAGGGCGGAAGCGGAGAGAGTGAGCAAGACGATGACCTCGGCTTCCACATTGGTGGCGAAGCGCCCGGTGATTTCGAGGTTGATCCACGCGATTTAGCTGCCATGATGGAGGTTGCAGCCGTCCCTGCCCAGCAGCAAGAGGCGCCGCAATCAGTACCTGGTCCTGATGGCAATCCTTGTGGCTCTCAGCGTGTGCCGTTGCAGCAGTTGTCTCAGCCGCCGTTGACGCTGGCACAGAACCCACCGTGTGTGCTCCCCCCGCTAGAGATTGCAGATGACGGTGGCATCGACTTGTGCATGCCGCCGCCCCCAGCAGGCGCACCTCTGCAGGTGCTCTCTGTCACTGATGAGCAGCTCGATGACGGCCCTGCCCGCCTGGTGCGGCTGCGCCTCGACGACGGGGCCTACGCCGGCGCGGAGTACCTGTTGTGGCTGCGTGACAATTGGGCGGACATGCCTGTCCAGCAGGGTGACCTGGTGGCCACCATGTGCGAGTGGTCGCCCTGGGGGGACGCCACCCTCGGGGCACGCACGGGAGGGTATGCGGTGCTGCACCCGCACATGATGCTGTCGGCTACAGCGGTGGGTGCCTCCCTCTCGTGTGTGCGCAAGGCTGTGCTCATGGAGCTCCTCGGCGGCGGCGCGCCCACGGCGGCGTCTGCGTTCGGCACAGCTACACACTCCGTCTTTCAGGCAGCGCTCACCACACCTGCGGGTGATGCAACCCATGCCGTTGCCGCTGCGGGACCTCTTGTTGCTGATGCCATGGCGCAGCAGCTTGCGGCAGCGGGTGAGTCTCGTGCCAGCTTCATGAACCATTTGGGTAAAGTATCTGGTGGCATTTCCGGGTGGATTGAAGCTGCGCGCGGTGCCGCTGGCGTGGATGCCGTGGATGTGCGGTCTCAGGAGCACAAGACTCTGCAGCTGGACGGGGTGCAGGATATCGAGCACATGCTATGGTCACCCCGCCTCGGACTCAAGGGCCAGCTGGATGCCACCGTGCGCACGCGTCTGGATGGAACGCCAGCTGCCGATGTTGTGCCCTTTGAGCTGAAGACTGGGCATTTCCGAGCCACCCGCGAGCACGGCGCCCAGGTGGTGCTCTACACCACCCTCCTCTGCGATATCATGGGTGCCAGCGTCGAAGAAGTGCCGTACGGTGTGCTGCACTACAGCGCGCCAAACAAGCACGGCCATGGAGCCGGAGAAACCCACATTGTGGTGCCCTCCGCCTCCGACCGCACTGCGCTCATGCAGGCGCGTAACACACTGGCGGCGTCGATCGTCAACGCACAGCGACCAGGTGGCAGTTTGCCTCCCGTGGTTGCCCCCATCCGTGACTGCGAGCTGTGCTTCAAGCAGCGGGAGTGCGCAGTGGCAGACGCTGTGCTGCAGCAGCGCGCTGCCGCCTTGGCGTCGCCGGCATTGGAGCCTCTGTTTGGAGCTCACACGGCTCACTTGTCACCGGGCAGCTGCGACTTCATGCGTCATTGGGATGCCATATTGGGGCTTGAGGTATCTGTTTTGCAGGCTCGCGCAGCCTCCCCGTGGCTATCCCCGCAGGCGGTGCGTGCAAAAGGCGGCGCTTGTCTTGTCGATCTTACTCTTGTCGGCGGCCTACAAGCGTTGGCGCAACCGGAGCGAGTCGCGCAGCCTGGAGACGTAGCCGACGAGATGGTGGATGACGGCAGCCCGTCTGATGCGCTCTTCGAGTACGCCCTCGCGCTTCCCGAAAGACTTGAAGCTAGTGAGGAGATCCAGCTCTCCTCTGGAGGCGGCGTGGTGGACACGCAGATGGAAGCCCCTCTCAGCTGCTTCAACCCAGGCGACCGCGTGCTGCTTAGCGTCATGCCATCACAGCCGGATGCGCCAGCCAGCGATGTGCTGGTCGTGGCGCGCGTTATCTGCGGTGGCCTAGCGCAGCGCAACGGGCAGCGTGTGGTGATTGTCCACACCATGCGGCCGGTGCAGCTTCCCCAGCGCGGCGCCGCTGCCGCGCTGCCGACTCAGCCCCGATGGCGCATCGACCGCGATGACGGTGCTGGGTTGGTCACTCGCATGCGCGGTGTTTTGTGGGACTGCATGTCAGGCGCCAATGGCGCTCGCCGGCTGCGCACCCTGGTGGCCGACTTGGCTCCGCCGCAGACGCGGTCTCGGCTGGGACCCGTTCCCCGGGAAGCGCCCGGCGCTGCCGCTGCCGCGGTGCTGAGCTCAGCTTTGAATGCGGAGCAGAGGAGCGCCTTGGATGCTGCACTGTCCTCAGATGATTACCTCCTGCTCCGCGGCTTGCCTGGCACCGGCAAGACGGCCACCTTGTGCGCCATGGCCGCGGCATTTGTGGCACTGGGTCACCGCGTGCTGCTATGTGCCCACACTCACGCCGCCGTGGATGCTGCATGCGTGCGTCTCCTCACAGCTGGAGTGCCTGGCATCTGGCGAGCAGGCGACCCTGCCAGAGTGCACCCTTCTGTGCGCTCCGCGTGCGTGATGCCAGGCCCCGATGAGCCTCTGCCGCGGGTGGTGGCACTCACTGCCAGTGCGTGCGCATCCCCCGCATGCCCGCTCCTCCAGCTTCCGCCAAGTGGCCGCTCCTTCGATGTGTGTCTCCTTGACGAGGCGGCACAGACACCGCTGCCTTTAGCGCTCGCGCCGCTGCGCTACAGCACCATGTTCGTACTTGCAGGCGACACGGCGCAGCTGGCGCCACTGTGGGCGTCGCCAGAGGCACGCGCATCAGGTGGAGAGGAGTCCCTGTTCGCTCGCCTTGCGGGCGCGCATCCGTCTTCAGTGGTCACGCTCGCGTACCAGTACCGCATGAATGAGCACATCATGGCGCTGGCCAATGGTCTCGTCTACGCCGGTGATCTCAAAAGTGGCAGCACAAGCACAGCAACACGGCATGTTGCACCTGCACGCCCTCTGCCTGACGACATGCCAGTCTGGATGGCGCAGTACGCGTTGCATCCTGAAGCTGGTGTCCTTTTCTTCGACACCGATGCACTGGGCACCGCGTGCGCAGCAAGCAGCCGGCCGCTGCGCAACGCCGGCGAAGCACATCTGTGCGCTCGCCTAGCGGCCTTATTGCTGTCATGGACGCAGTTAAAGCATGGCGATGTGCTCCTTCTGACGCCGTACAATGCGCAAGTCGACCTACTGCGTGAGTGCTGCGCCGCCGAGGGCCTGCCTCCAGGTGCAGCAGAGCCGACTACCGTGGACCGGTCTCAGGGCCGCGATGTCCCAGTTGTCATCCTGTCATGCGTCACCACGCTGCCCTTGTCGCGTGTCAACCTGCTGGATGACGCGCGCCGCGTTTGCGTGGCGCTTACGAGAGCCCAAGCCAAGCTGTGCGTTGTGGGCAGCCGGGGAGCGCTCTGCGCGTCGCAGCTCACTGCACGCATGGTTGCTCTCTGCGATTCTCACGGGTGGACGGTGACTCTGCCGCCAGATGCGCTCGCTCATCGACACCCATGGATGGGCGCTAGAATCAGTCCGTAGAGAAGAAAGCCACTTTATTCGATCGGACGATGCAATTTATCGATCAACTCGTCATAGTTCTGAAAGCCAGCGCTCAATGTCACGCAGCTCGGTGTCATCCAGCGACGCGGCCTCCTCAGACATAGTGTTTGCTCCAGTGTTCAGAGGCGAGTCTCTGACACGCGTGTTTGAGCTGAGCACGGAGCTGACGATGTCCGCCGCCGCTGCAGACATGGACTCCTCCTCTGCGACTCCGGCGTCTATGTGCACCAGGGCTGTGGTGCGCCGGGCAGCAGCCTCTGCCTGTGACCTGTGGGCATTCGCCTGGCCAGCAAGGCTCGCCGCTTTCGCGACTTGCGCCCGGCGCTCTGCAGGGGTGGTGGCCGCTTGTGCAGGCTGCTGCGCGCTGCTCTGACTCCCCCACCGTCGCTGCGCACGACGCTCATCTGCCTGAGCTGCCCGAGCCATCACCTTTTCATCCGCACGCTGCGCGTTTGCCCAGTCACGCAGCACCGCCGCAGCTGCAGGACGCGCGACACTGGTCGCACACCGAAGCCGGACGGTGAGTATGCGCGCGCAGTGTGTGTATGAGGCGCCTGATGCTAACAGGCGGGCAACAGCGGTGACATCGTCGCGGGCAGCCGCCGCGCCGAGGGGTGACATGTGGCCAAGCAGTCCCCAGGGGCCGATGCGCAGTCCCCGGTTCAGGCCAGCGGACGCACTTCCCGGAACGTGCGCACGAAGAAGGGCATCAAGCAATGCTGCCCGCGCACTGCGTGCCCCAGGCTGCGCCACGCCCACCGGGCTGGCCAGGGCCACAAACAAGGGGCTGGCGGAGCCAAAGAAGCAAGCGAGGCCGAGACACGCGGCTGGCGAGGAAGCATCTGCGCCACCAGCAAGTAGAGCTGCCACTGCTGATGCATGGCCGCCTGCAGTCGCATATCCAAGCGGAGAAACGTAGGCTACCAGTGCAAAGGGACCCAGCCACGTGCCCGCCTGCGGGGAGGCCCCGGCGCGAAGGAGAGCAGATACAGGGCTGTGCGCCCCTGTCCTTGCTGCTGCTGCAAGAGGCGAATCCCAAGCAAGCAGCGCCCACGGTCCGATACGCGCGCCGGCGTGAGGTGATGCGCCGTGCTGCAGCAGTAAAGGCGGCACTCCGCCAGAGGTGCCGATGCCTGTGCCGGACTGTGCGAGCACCAGGGCCGCCCACATGGGTGACGCAGATGCCAGCGCAAAGCCGGGCGGCCCCCAAGGCAGCAGCCTTGCGTCGTGGTAGCTGCTCAGCCTGACGACGCCATCAGCTGACGCGGCAGCGGAGAGGAGCGAGTGGATGGCGTCGCCATCACCGCGTGCACAGGCGAGGAAGACAGGCGACACGCGCGCCAGCAGTCCCCAGGGCCCTAATCTCAGCCCCGGTGCTGGGTGTGCGCCTGCGGCCAGGAGCGCCACAATGGCCGCTCCGCTGCGCAGGCGCACCGCTGCGTCTGCGAGCGGGTAGATGGATGCCCAGGAGCACACTGGGCCAAGACACCGACCCGGAGCTGAGGCATCTGCGCCTGGTGTGGCCAGCAGCGTGCGCAGAGCCTGCGCCTTATTGCGAGCTGCGGCCACGCCGATGGGTGACACGCGCACGGCGGGCATGAGCGAGGACGCGGTGTGAGAGTGCTGGAGGAGGAGCACCAAGTTGTGCCCCCCGGCCTTGCCGCCGTCGCGTGCTGCGGCTGGCTGCTGCAACAATGCCACGTGCACACCCGGTGCGTCACCCGCCCATGCGGCAGCAACGAGGGGGGAGGCTGCCGCAAGGGCAGTGTGGGGGGAGTCCTCAAGGGTGGCATTCATGGTGGCCAAGGCTGATGTCAAGAGCCATGTCAGCAACGCACACACCGCTACCAAGAAGAGGATAGCGGCAACGCAGAGCAGCGGTCCGCGCCAAAAGAGAAGATCCGAACTTCGCTGCAGAATGACAATGGCACGAGCAACATACGGCGGTGTGCTGTTCCGAGTGCGCGCGAATTGACGCAGCGTCGGCCGAGCCTTGCCTCCACTCGTGCCGTCTTCACCCGTGAGGAAAGCATCGTCTGCGTCAAGTGGCGCGTCATCGTCGCTGCCAATCTCACTGCTGTTTCCGTTTTGTGCAGCCAAAGCCACACCCTCTGCGAAGGATTTCGCAACTGCCCCCCACGCGCCGTCTGAGCCGCGCGCCCATGGAGAGCGTGGCACGGTCGGCGCATTCTTGGCGGGGATGCTGCGCCCGGTGCTGAATGCTGTGACTCGGCGCCAGCCGTGAAGGCAGTCACGAAGCAGCTGCTGCACATCAGAGCCGCCATCATCGACACCCTCGCCATCAACATGCTCACCATTGGCGCCGAACTCGTCGTCCAGAGGCTGTCCGCCCTCTGCGTTGGGGTCGCCTCCCTCATCACCGTTCAGGTCGTTGCCGCGGATGCGGCGTAGCCGCTTCCGAGGCCCGCCACCCCGTCGTGCGTTCTCTGGCGCAGAATCAGGGCGCCAAGGAGTTCTGTCCCAGCCCTTGCGGCTGCCTGCGCGAGCCTCCCAGGGGGGCAGATCCGCCTGTGGGCGCAGGTCCACGGGGATCCGGTCTGCGTCCTCCAGCACAGGTGGCTTCGCTGGCAGCTTTCCCTTGAAGAGCTGCACAGGCGCGACGTATGTGTCGCCGCCCTTGCTCTGGTGCCGGACTTCGAGCTCATCTGGACTGACGCCGATGGTCTCGAGGGTGCCGCACACCGCTGCCGAAGCACCCTGCCCCATGGCGTAGGCACCACCGACTGCTGCACAAAAGCTGCGCCTCCGGTGTACTCAGGAATTGGGGCCACTGGGACTGACTTGGGGACAAGCACCCAGCAGCAGCACCCTCTTACTGCGTGTGAGACAGCGGCATGCGTGCTGTGCGAGAGGAAGGCACCAGCTGGCGACGCGCTTCTTGGCGCTCTCCTTCGTCTCCGAGGCTGCTCACGAAGGAGGCGAGGGGGCGTGAGACTGCAAGGGGCTCTTGGCCCAGGTAGAGTAGCAGGCAGTTCCGGACAACAGGCTTGTCTCCCTCCTCCCTGGGTGACGCGAGACGCGTGACGCAAGGCATGAAGTAGTGTATGCGTCTTCCACCACAATGTGCAGGCATGTTTCCGCCACAAAGAATGTTTCCTTCCCCATCACAGCGCGGCACCGTCATTAGCAGCATGAGCTCTTTGCCTGCACCGGGCGGCCTTCTCCTGGGCGCACTGTGTTGCGAGCCCCCGTGTTGAGCGCCGGCTGCTGCGCCATGCGCTTCTTGATCTCTGCTGCCATGGTCATGAACGCCTCGCCCACATTGGTGGCGTTCTTCGCGCTCGTCTCCAGGAAGGGAATGCCAATCTCGTCAGCGAATGCCTTTGCGGTTGCGTAGTCCACCACCTTCTTGCTGGTCAAGTCGCTCTTGTTGCCCACCAGCAGCTTATTCACGCTCTCATTCGCGTACCGGTCGATCTCGTTGAGCCACTGCTTCACGTTGTTGAACGACTCCTGGTCCGTCACGTCGTACACAACGATGATGCCGTGCGCTCCCCGGTAATAGCTGCTGGTAATTGTGCGAAACCGCTCTTGCCCCGCAGTGTCCCACTGCAGGTACAGCACATCATGCGTCAGTCACACAGGCACAGCCGGGGGCGACGGAGGAAGCGAGAGTAGGAAGGTGCGACAGGACGCACGATTTGCAGCTTGATGGTTTTGCCCTCCAACTCTACCGTCCGGATTTTCTGTGAGAGCGAGGAGAGGCGACGTAGCTTGAGTGTCAGCACTCACTCTCGACACAGGCTCACGGGGCGGAGAGCAGCCCGGGCACTGGCACTGTTTGAGGAACCCCACTAGAAGGCCCGAGACAAAGGCGACCAGCCACGGCGCCGAGGCGGAGTGCCGCCCGCCCGCAGGGACAGTCGCCGCCGTCACGGCCAGCGAACACGAGCGGGGCGTGGCTAGAGCGCTGTGCGTCGCCGTCGACCGGGAAGGGCGGCCCGGAAAGTGCATTCTAACGGGGCACGCACAAAGTCGACGCCGATGGTGCTGATGTAGCTCTCCGTGTACGTGTCGTCCTGCGATTAAGGAGCGGACGCGTGAGCGCTGCGCGGCGGCCGTGGCGTGCGGTGTGCGCCTCGGGGCGTACCGCGAAACGGAGGAGCAAGCACGACTTGCCGACACCGCTGTCGCCGATGAGCTGCGGCAGCAAGGCGCGTGTCAGCGCAACGACAAGAGTAGCATCTCGCACTTCGACGCACCAGGAGCTTGAACAGGTAGTCGCTGGGAGGCAAACGCAGGAAACAACCACCGCGAGGCGAACGTGTCAGAGGCAGAGCGCAGCGGTGAGCGAGGCAAGGCAGGGATACGCACTACTCCGGATTCATACTACCCGGCAGCCGCTCGTGATCAGAGACTGGACCCTGCTGGCCGCGCGCCTCGCGAGGGAACACAAGCGCCTATACATGGCGCCACGTGGCAAGGAGATGCGCACTGACTCTTCGCGGAAACCAGGACCAGCGGAATGGCGCCTCGCTCAGGCGGGCTGGCAGCGCTCGCGAGCGAGATTGAGAATGCAACCAGCCGCGAGGCGCTGGTCAAGTCGCTGAAGGTGCGCGCCCGCGGCCGTGTCTCTGCGCCGCTGCTTGGTAGACGCAGAGTGTGTGACGCTGAGCGCCTGGTGTGTCTCTTTCCCGCGCTCCACAGGCCTGCTGGGAGGCGCTGCAGGCGCTTGACCAGGGAGCTTCAGTACCCGGCGCTCTTGACGTCGCGCTGGCGCAGCGCAAGCTGCTGCGTCACAAGGACGGGGTGCGTGTGCCCCGCGTGAAGCCTTGACGGCAGTGCCACGGCGCGGCGCCGCGCTCAGCCGGCCTCTCACCCGCTTCCCTCCGTCTTGCCCTCTGTTCATAGGACGTCCGCCTCCTGCTCTCGTGCGCGCTCGTGGAACTGCTCCGCGTCCGCGTGCCGGAGATACCGTACTCGGACGTGGATACACAGACGGTGCGTCGCTGTGCAACGCTGCGGCATGCGCGCAGCACTGGCCTCTGCCAGGCCGCGCAAGAACTGACAGCTGCGCCCACTCACCTGCGCCGCACGCAGGACTTGTACCGCCTCCTCACGGCCGCGCTGCGGCGCCTCAGCGAGCCGCACAGCACCGTCACGTTCAGCCGCGCCGCGGCGCTGCTCAGCACCGTCGCAAAGGCACGTCGCCTCCCCCCGCCCAGTTTGTGCCCCTCTTGTGTCCCCGCCCGCCCTCTCTGTGCGCCTGACCAACAGCACGCACGCCGCAGGTGAAGTGCTTCCTGCCCATGCTCGACCTGGAGGGAGGCGTGGCCGGGGAGCTGGCTGTGGAGCTGCTCACGGCCTGCTTGGAAACCGTCAGGTGCGCTGTCGTGCGCCCCCCGTGCCTGTGTGCGCTCTGTGCTGAACAAGCATCGCTCTCCGTGCCTTTTCGCAGCGACGACAACGCGCCCGCTGTGGAGGCAGATCTGGCCACGGTGCGCTCCTGTGCTTTGCTCGCTCCCAGGTACAGCCCTGGAACTCACCGCATTTCGCCGATGCGCAGGTCATGTGCGATCTTATGGAAGCCGCTGGCGAGGATATGACCCCTGCATGGGCGTCTGTTCTGCTGGCGGGCTTGGGACAAGGAAGCCCACCAGAGCGTGTGCGTCTGGCCAGCCTCGTCCTTGCGCGATGCCAGACAGCGGTGTTGCCACTCGCACGAACCCGCATAGAGCAAATGCTGGACAGCAGCGCGGCTGCCACTGGCGGCGAGACGGCCACGCACGGCGGTCGTGGCGGCAAGGCTAAGGGCAAGCGCAAGAACGATGAAGATGAGAATGGCATGTCTTCAGATGATGGTGGCGATGACGATGACGCACCAGCCGGTGGCGCCCAGGCGGCGCGGCGCACGGCGCGCCAGTCTCGTTCCGAGTCGGTGCCCATCATCCTGTCACGCCTGGTGGTGGCCTGCCCCGGCGCTCTGCCTGCTCTTGCGAACTCGCTGCAGACGCGCCTGAAATCTACCGACCTGGCGCAGCGTCTGAGCTGCACGCGCGCGCTGGCCGTGGTGTTCGGATGCGGCTCAGGCGACACGCAGTTGTGCAATCCAGCGGACCACAAGCACACATTCACTCTCTTCCATGGCCGCTTCTGCGACTTGAACGGCACAATCCGAGCAGCCATGGCGCAGTGGGCGGGCGAATTCATCATCCATTACGTCCCACCCCGTGGCGGCGGCGGAGCTGACTTGCTGCCCACCGTCGTGGATGGCCTCACGCAGCGCTTGCAGGACCCCGACGAGGTGGTTCGACAAGCTTCTGTGACGGCCGCTTGCGCTGTCGCCTCATCCGCATACACGCGCTGCCCGCCAGAGACGCTGCGTGCCGTGTGCCAGTGCCTAGCTGACATCAAGCCAGCTGTGCAGCAGGCGGCCATCACCGGCCTGTGTGCTGTCTACGCAGCCTATGTCGCCCGCGTCGGGGCGAGCATCGCTGGCGGCGCGCAGGTGCTCGGCGGCCCTGACACCGAGGTGTACGATTGCCTGCCGGTGTTGCTCATCTCAGTGGCTGCGAAGCGGGATGCGGCAACTGGTGGCCAGCTGGCTTTGGACGCGCTGCTGGATGGCCGCCTGTTCAGCACCAGTTGCTCGCCCGCGACGGTGGCGGCGTGTCTGCTGCGGGCGCATGCCTCCAGCGATAGTGATGCGAAGGCTGCGACCCTCATCAAATTCATCTCTCTACACCAAAAATCCCGGATCAGCGGCGCTCGATGGCTGGCTGCCCGGCGCGCGGGTCGAAGCGCTCAGGAACAGGGTGGCGGGGCTGCAGGCGCAACACCTCCTCAGCAGGGTGAGAGCGATGGGACCCTACCTGACCAAGCGGTACAAGCGGCACTGCGCGAGCTCGCCTTCGGCTGGCCGAAAGCGGACGCTGTGGTTGCCGACCTAATGAAGCTGCATGCCACGCGTGATGGCCACATGTTCAGGGCGCTGGAGGGACTCCTGGCTGGTGACTGTATCACCTTCGGGGTTTCTTCCGCGCAGTGCACCTCCGGCGCCGGCGTGAACAGCGCCACTGCGCTGCGCGCGGACGCGCTGCGTCGCATGCGTGCCGCCATGGCAGGCACCACGCATCACAAGGGCAGCACACAGCACCTGGCCACCGTGCTGGACCAGCTGTGCGTCAAGCTGATGCCCCAGCCGGTGGATGCGCGCGTGGTGGACCACCTGCTGGATCGCATGTGTGTTCTCATGCGTGTGGGCGAGCACGACCAAAATCTGGACGATGAGACCCCACCTGAGGCCATGTCGCCGGAGGCCGCCTCCGCGCTCGCCATCCTCTCCGCAGCAGCAGAATCCGTGCCAGCCTGCTTCGGGCATGCATCCGCGGCGCTGCTCGCCCTGATGCGCGCGCGCTGCCCGGAGGTGGTCACGGCGGCACTGCGCATCGTGTACATCGCCGCTCCAGGCATGCTTGCGTCCAGCGACGCGCCTCAGATGGCGCGCTCCTGGCGCGCTCCGCTGACTGCACTCTGCACAGCCGGCACGCGTCAGCAAGCAAAGCAGGCGGCGCGCTGTCTGGCCGCTCTCGTCCCGGGGGCGGTGGCCTCTGTGGCCCGCGGCCTTCTTTCGCGTCTGCCCAGCCTCACCGACGAGTCGCTGCCCTCTGCACTGGCCAGCGTAGCCATGCTACTCGCCACCGCCTCGGTCGCGGCTGCTGGCTCACCGGTGGAGAGCGAGGAGGACGCATCGCTGACCACCCTCATGGCCTTTGTGTGCAACAACCTGGCGCACCGGCCACACATGCCGCCTGTGCGCGGTGCCGGCAATCCGCATCCAGTAGCAGTACTCGCCGCGTGCGGCGTCAAAGCAGTTGCGTTTGCGGCCATCCCGCTGGCGCAACACGGGACCAACAAAGCTCGCATGGATGCAGTGAAGCACGTAGTGGACACGCTTCTTGTGCCGCTGCTTTCTCGTGATCCTGACGGCGCGTTTAACCCGAACGGTAGCGAGGCGAGCGTGGATGCCGTGCGCCAAGCCGCTGCTAAGGGCCTGGTGAAGCTTGCTCTGCGAGCCCGTCCTGATGCATTGGACCCGCCGGCGTTTGGGGCGCTCTGCATCGCCGTGCAGAACGCAGCAGAGACCCCAGCGCTGCGTCAGGCGATTCGTAGACCGCTGCTGAAACATGCTGCGCTGCGCAATTGCATGCACCCTCGAAGCATGGCACTCCTTGCCCTGACTGCTGGTGGCGCAGGCGCAGCGGACCGCATCCCGCCAACTCTGCTCGCACGCAGCGAGGACGCCGGTGCCGTTGCCGCAGCGGCGGCTGTGGCCAGCGCGGTGCGGTCCTGTGTCTGGGCGCTCCGCAGTCGCCTCCACAAGGAGCTGCAGAACAGAGCGCCGGGCGCGCATGGGGACGAGGCGCCGAGCCTGCTTGCAACCGGCCCCGAGATGGCGCTGTTCTACTGCCTCTGGGGCCTGGCGCAGTGCCCCCACGTGCCGCAGTCAGCGGAGCAGTGGGCCTCTGAGGATGCCTCCCCTTGGCTGCCCCATGTGCAGCGCCCGCTGGAAGCTCTCCTCGATGCACTGCTCAGCGGGCCTGCAGGGGGGTATGCCACACAACTGGGCGTTGCGGGCAGCCACAAGCACAAGGCCGGTGCGGCGCTGCCGCAACTCTTCCGCATGCTCGACCAGATCAAGCTCAGCGCGCCGCGAGGTCTGGATGCCGCTGACGCGCTCCACGCCGCGGCCGAGGTGGCGGAGAAGCTTCTAAATTGCCGCGCGACTGCGAACCAGTGGGCCGCGTCGCCAGCTGGCTTCCCCATGCAGACACCCATGCCCAAAATGTACTTCCAGACGGTGGCGCCCGCGGCCCTCCAGGTGCTGAGCCCCAACCAGGGCGTAGGCGCTCGTGGCGGTGGTCGGCGCCTGCTGTCATCCACGTTCAAGCTCCTGCTAGACGCGCCTACCGATCGTGGCAATGGCGCTGCCCGCAAGAAGAAGCGCCCTGCAGCAGTGCGCAACGACTACGCAGGCGGTGATAGCGATGTGGATGATGATGTGCCCGCAGCGCCGGCGCCAGCTGGTCGCACGCCGCGTGCAAATGCAAACGAAGGGCCCAAAGCGCGCGCAAAGGACAAGGCTGCGGCGCCGCCTAAAAAGAAGGCGCGCGGCGATGCTGAGGTGCATGCTGCCGCTGGACCATCGCGGCGCCAGCCGAAGCGTGGCGCGGCCATGCGCGTGGACCTGTACGAGGATGACGACGAGGAGGAGGAGAAAGAAGTGAACGAGGAGAACGCCATGCAGGGCGTCACCGCAGCTCCTCCTCCTCTGCGGAAGCCGTTCACGCTGATAGTGGACACAGACAGTGACGCGGAGGAGGACATTGCAGAAGATAGGCGGCTGGGCCTGCATCCGTACCGCAAGGCAGCTGCTCCGGAGCAGGCGCCAATGCCGCAGCCCATGGAGCCGCAGCCAGTTGAAGAGGAGGATGGGGCGGCGGAAGAGGAAGAGACCGGCATCCGCACGACTGGACGCAGTGCGCGCCGCCGACGGTGAGCAGACAAGCGCTCAAGGCGCAGGACAGAATGGGCACCAGAAACGCCCACGAGGAAGGAGATGACAACCTCAACATAGGAACATGGGAATCAAATACCAATAGAGCTAGCTCCTTTTCGACGCTAGAGGAGGGACTGCTGCGGCCTTGCTGTCTGCACGTACGCCCCACTCATCCCTGGCCTCCCCCTTCCCACCAGCGGTATGCGCTCGTTGACCAAGTCGGGCGCACGCCGTGGTGCCATCTGCTGCATGCGATTATCCACAGCTGCCATACGCTGCGCCTGGGTGTCCCTTGCAGCAGCGCGCAGGTAGGTGGCATCCGACATCCCCCCAGTCTGCGATCCACGTGCTGCACACACTAGACTCATGCCCAGACCGACAGCCAGCAGGAGCGCGATGCCGAGGCCGCGCGTTCGCCGGGACATGGTACTCTGAGTCCCGACAGTGGGGATGAGTCGCCCTCCGCGCCGGCTGCCAGCCCGCGGGTTCTGCTTGTAGAAAGAGTACAGCTGCTTGCCAAGGTTATCATACACAATCACGGACAGCATGGCTGGCTGCCCAGTGGAGCTGGCCGGGGTCAGCCACAGCCCGGCAAACCCGGTGGTGTTTGTCCACTGGAATTGCAGGGAGCCCTCAGGACAATCATCGAGGTGGGATCTGTCTGTCGGCGCAGTGTCGTTGTAGTACGCGCCGTTTCCAATCACCAGGTAGTCAACTCCGCTGGGATGGGGCTCAGCTCTAAAGTGCTCCGCCTGGTGTTCATGACCGCACAGGTAGAGCGCCACGCCAGCTTGCTCCATCATGGGGTTGAGGCGCGTCACAAGCTCCCAGGTTGGCCCGTATTCACCCGCACTCCATACTGGGTGATGCCCCACGACGATGAGCCAGTCAGCAGTGCTGCTCGACAGCTCCTGCTCAATCCATGTCCATTGCGCCTCATCCACAGGTGGCGGCACCCACGATGACGGCACAGGAGGGTCCAACGGGCTGTCTGCGCCGGGGTCGTCCGTGCTGCTCTGCTGCAGTCTACGCCCAGGTCCTGGCTTCACGCCGCTCACGGCGCTGCTCTGCGGCGCGGGTGGTGGCGGGGTGTTGACGCCACCAAACAAGGTCTCCGTGTCCACCATGACGAACTGGGCGGTGCTGCCGTCGCTCAGGGTGTGCACGTGGCTATAGTACAGCGCAGGCATGTTCCACCGCCCCCCCGTCGCTGCGCTGCCGTTGAGAGCCACCTGCGCCTGGACGTCCCCGACCCAGTCGTGGTTGCCAGCAACCACATACCAGGGCACGTGCAGGCCGGGCGCAGTGTACACGTCCTGGAAGGTGTCAGCCACACGGACACTGCTCTGCGCGTTCGGCAACGCTGCAGGCAAGCCAGTCATGTAGAAGTTGTCGCCGGCTGCCAAGATGAATGATGGGTGCGACCCCGGCTGGGCAGCGGTGGTGCCCATCGAGGTTGCGACATCTACTTGGCCAGGTGTTGTGTATGGACTTACCGCTTGGCCGCCCCAGTCAGCGGTGGCGAGGAATACAAGCGGCTGTGGAGCAGGTATGGGGGCATCGCCTAAGCGAGCGTCTACGCAAGCCAACAGAAGCGCTAGAGAAGCTGCACC
>Ga0164296_1002199_pt1 | contig 19750 bp, 24 predicted proteins | sample GEODES057metaG_FD_113533 | JGI IMG/M metagenome (GOLD analysis project Ga0164296, IMG submission 113533) | Dystrophic lake water microbial communities from Trout Bog Lake, Wisconsin, USA - GEODES057 metaG | ecosystem: Environmental > Aquatic > Freshwater > Lake | place: USA: Trout Bog Lake...
AGATAATCTGGGCAAACAACGTTATTTTTGACATGGGAGAAAGTTTTTGTTTGTTGTGCAACCTCAAAGCTAATTGAGTTACAGACAAACTTTCTCCCTTTTTTATCGTTTAGGACGCTATTGTTTTTAGATCATAAATATTATCCCCAAATATAAGCATAATACTATCAAAGGGTTACAATACTTGCTCTCTTACAAAACCATTCAACTTATTTTCTCCATAAAACCCAGTCTATTTGATGCCCATACTTTCATCCCCCAACTAATATCCAATATCTACTAACTCATAACTACTTACATCAACTGCACCCTATAGTTTGCTGCATCGGCCGACTGACTTACCACAACCAAGTAGCGGTGGGTGGCATAATCGGTGACGCCGAAACTACTTGCTGCAAAATACTTCTTTATGTTTGCAGTAATCGGTACTGCCGTGCTGTCTGTGCCGGTAGGGGTTGTAGATAAATAAAGATTGAAGAACCCAGAACCAGTAATCTTTGCAGCAATCTGATCGACAGCCAAAAAAGTATGTGCCATAATATCGTCTGTTGCGAAAGAAACGATGCCGCCCGTAAAAATTGTTTGAGGGTTTTCACGCAGCGTAACCAAGTCAAACACAAGCGCACACATAGCTTCCCTAGTATCAAAAAATACGTCCATTATGTTACCGAGGTTGCGGTATTGCATGTTCATGGCAGCAACACGGGCTTCTTCAGATGCTGTACTATTGTCCGCCGTGGTTGTCTTTGCGGTTTTCTGTGCCGCTCTGTCTGCAAGCAGCGAATCGTAGTTGCTTACTACTGCGGTTTTAATGGTTGCCAATGCCGCATCCGTTCCAATATTCATGCCCAACACGTCGAACGCCGCAATCTTCTCGTCGATACCTCCCTTGTTAAATGGCTTCAAGCCATTAGGGAAAATTGCCTTGTAGCGAGGCGTTGTTTTCTTATAGACGATCGATATTGCTGGTATCCACTCTTCAACCAATAATCCTTTAGAAACTACAAACTCCTGAGACACCGATAATCTTTCACCCTGTTGCAAACTGCCCGAACTGGTGTGCGTATTGTAGGCAGCCACCAAAGCGAGGTGCAATGGATGGTATCTGGTATACAGCGGCAGCAGCGCAGGGTAAGTAACCGAAAGAGCCAATAAGGCATTGTCGTGAAAAGTGCTAAGTATAACAGCTCTCTTTAAACTTTCACGTGTACTTATTTCCATTTGATTCTCATTAAACTTCCAAGGTCCAATCATTTTTGTTGTTTTAAAAAGTAATTAAATTAAACTAGTTGTGCTAAAATGTATTTGCATCTACCGGTACACGCTGGTGGCAGCAAATCTTCGTGTTTGCCCTGTCCATCGTCTTATGGTGGCAGCAAATCTTCGTGTTTGCCCTATCCACCGTCTTATGGTGGCAGCAAATCTTTGTATTTGCCATATCCATCGTCTTATGGTGGCAGCAAATCTTCGTGTTTGCCCTATCCATCGTCTTATTGTGGCAGCAAATCTTCGTGTTTGCCCTGTCCATCGTCTTATGGTGATAGCAAATCTTTTTTTGCGTTGCTAATGCAAGCCAAAACCGTAGCAAAAAATGCCAATTAATAAACAAACCTTTGTGGATGAGTCAGGGAAAACGTGATGCCCCTATAGATGCTTTTTGGTTGATGTAAGATTTCCTCGTTTAAAATGAGAGGAGAGTTATCGAAATGAGAATAATACCGAAATTCTAGCTAAGCAAAAGCAGTACTGTTGTTCGTGCTTTGTAAAGCAACATTACAACTTTATATTGGATTAAATAAAACAAATTTATTTTAGCTTATAACTTACACTTATTTTGAAGAAATCAGCCACCCTTAAGCCGTCTTTTCGACGCTAGGAGAAATCTAACTATGTTTTTTAAGAAAAAGATTTTATTGGTTGATTGATTATTGTATTCTATGAGATTTCTCCTATCGTTGAAAAGACGGGGAGATGATGGAGGAGGGTTAGGCGTATGATATTTCAGGCAAAACTTACCGAAAGTTTTGAACTTTCGGTAAGTTATAAATCAAATTCCACTAAAAATATTTTGCCAGTTAATAATAAGATGTAATTTAGCTTTTTAAAACGAAATAACTTTTATGAAATTTTCACAATTACCATTAAAAACAAAGAAAACAATCCTAATTATAGTAGGTCTTGCATTTGCTGTTGCATTCACTATACTTCCTCTTTGTGTTAAAAGCTTTCCTGGTATCGGTGCAATTAGGTTGTTACTATTAATAGGTTGGATTTTGTCGTTAAGAAGTCTGAGACAATTAAGAAATATTGAAAAAGGATTGCCAGTAAAATCCACAAACCCAGATAAGATACACGCGATAAAAGTTTCAGCATTATTAATTGGTATTGCGGCAGCATTGGCTGGTGTATCCTTTTATTTTACTGGTGGTTTTTTAGCATTACATTAATTGATACTAAACTCATTCTATTAGAAGCAGTCACTGACCTGTTTTTTTCTATTACTTATTCATAACTATACATATTTTCTTTTCACAAACCCACCTTCTACCTCCTCCAACGAGGAGAATTGCGAGTAGGCTTGCAGATAATTCAGTCAACTTTATTTGTTCCCAACTTTTGCTGTGACTTGACTGGTTATTACCCTTAACTTATTTGTAACCATTTACAGTACTTATTATCTATTCGTTATCTTTCATAAAGACTGTATTATTCTTATAATCATTTAACCAATCTTTAAACCCGTAGTTTTGTCTGAATAAAGTAAACTATGAAACTTGACAGATACGAACTTAAAGCTGACGAACAACTAACTACGTTTGATTTTTTAAGTGAAGGTCCGAAAGGTAAAATTGAGAAGGTTATACAGTTTACGCTTATTTACCAAGACAATCTTTATAACCTTGCATTTGGTGACCGAGATTATTTATCGGGAGTGATTGACGATAGGATTGTTACGGATAATGGGGATAGCGAGAAAGTTCTTGCGACTGTTGTAGCTTCTATTTATGCTTTTTGCGATAGGGTTCCTGATGCAATGATATATGCAACAGGAAGTACGGCGGCGAGGACACGGCTTTACAGGATGGGAATAAATAAATATTTTGATATTATAGAAGCAGACTTTACTATATTTGGACAGACGAAAAGTGAATGGGAGCAGTACGAAAAAGGGAAAGATTATGAAGCTTTTGTTGTTCAGAGGAAAAACATCTAATTTTGAAACATGAAAAACATATTGGAATTAAACGAAAAGAAAATACCCGTTGTGCGTATTGATAAGTCGTTGAACAAATACAGCAATGTTGTACTTTTTCCTGAGAAAGTGGCAAAAGCAAAAGAAGCCATTGAAAGAATTGGACTTCCAGACTTGAAGAAGAACGCTAGCTAATACTGTGATTCTTTGAAATACAACCTCATAGCCGTTACTTTCTTATAACTATCCATATTTTCTTTACATAAACCCACCTCCTACCTACTCCAAGAAAGAGAATTGCGAGTGAGGTTTCGGATGATTGAACGTTTCTATACGAAGGAAGGCTTCACTCAAAGTGAAGCCTTCCTTGATAAACTACTTAATCAAACACTATACACCCTACTTCATCTTAAATACATCTGCCATTTGCGCAGCAAACTTGGGCATGATTTTCTGAACAACGCTCATTGCTAGTTCTGTCTGTATTTGTTGTATCTTTTTAGCTTCTGGGTCGCTGTAGTAGGCAATCAAATAGGTAATATCATCATCTCCTAAATTTTTATCGTAATTGACCTCACTTCTCAATTTCATTTTGTTCAAAGACGCATCCATTAGCTTCGCATATCCCGTATCACTTGAAATCTTTTGCATTGTAGAATCTGCTATTTGCTGCATTTTCTTTCGCTGGGTACTGTCCTTGGCTTGCGATGCCACTGCACTTCCCATAATGCCTGACATCCCTTTTGTAGTTGTTTTAATCAGGTCTCTTGACATAGCAAGATTTACCAAAGAATCTAATCTTTCTTTTCTCTTGGGGTTAAATACATGACTCTTGTATGAAGTATCCTCCATCGGGTCTAAAAAACTGCCCTTAGAAAACATATCCATTGAGCTTTTTATAAAGTTTTTGTAGGCCTTCGACTTGTAATAAGTCAATTGCTTATCAATCTGTGCTTCCGTGAATGCAGAATCATACAATGGCACAGATTCTTTTTTCATAGCATCCATCATATCCACCATTGCCTTCCTATACTTTGCTTTGGCACGTAGCAATTTGTTATACTTGGCAGTGTCCTCAAAGGGCTGAGGGTCCTCCGGATGAACCGTACCAGCAACCCAAGGGCGAATGGTAGAATCTTTAGGAGCAGTCTTCTTTTTCTTGTCCATATTGGCAATTTGTTGGTCAATCATCTTGTCCATACCGTCAAGAAATTTGTTGCTTGTTTTCCCAGAAACAGACACTAATTCTTCAATTTTTTCTTTTTTTGTTTGAGCGAACAAAGACGCACTGAATGCAAGGGTAAGCAGGCTGGCAATCATCACTTTTTTCATACAATTCGATTATGTTGTTTGATGTACTTGGTTAATGAAAAGACAAATTTATGGGAATCGTTGAAAGTAGATTAAATTAATTTGGTGAATGAATGTATCGAAGCCATTAAACATTTACGACCATCAAAAACCAACCCCATTAACTGTGTTGAATAATCCATAAGAAAATAAATTTTGAAAATTATTTGCGTAACTGAAAAGTTACCTATACATTTGCGTAACCAAAAGGTTACATATTATGCAAAAAGAAATTAAACACACATTGCGTTTCAATCAAACGCCACAAGAGGTTTGGGAATATCTTACCAAACCAGAGCTGTTGGAACAATGGCTGATGAAATCGACGTTCTTGCCAATAGTGGGGCATAAATTCCACTTTATAGGCAACTGCGACGACGCTAGCAAGGCAATTGCGCAGTGCGAAGTATTGGAAGTGACACCATTCTCGCAATTGGTGTACTCGTGGCAAACAAATTCTGCCAAGGACAACAAACCTTTTACATCGAAAGTAGTGTGGACAGTTGTTGCGAAAGACAACGGAACGGAGTTGCAATTGGTGCACAATGGGTTTAGGGCATTGGAAGATGTGGTACTGCACAACGATGGCTGGACAAGGATAATGAACAAAATAGGAACGTTTTTAACCGTAATAGCAATATGACCGCACAGACCTTTGATGCCTTTCAAGTGATTGCCGACCCTAGCCGCAGACAGATGATGATGCTGCTGTCGAAAGATACGATGACGATAAATAGGCTGGCTGAGAATTTTGATATGAGCCGCCCTGCTGTTTCGAAGCACATAAAGATAATGTACAACGCGGGCTTTATTACCATAACGGATATTGGTAGGGAACGCTACTGCTCGCTAAAACAAGAGGGATTTGATGAGCTGAATGAGTTTATCAACTACTTCGACAACTTCTGGGCTAGCAAGCTTAATAAACTAGAGAATCTATTAAATAAAAAATAAACAACTATTAAAATGGAAAAGAAAGATTTTCATCGGGCAATCACCGTAAAAGCTTCTGCAGAAGAGGCATTGAGAAAAATTGGTCAGGTAAACGGTTGGTGGGCAAAGAACTTTGTGGGCAGCGCAGACAGGTTGAATGATAAATTTACTGTTCGCTTTGGGGAAACTTTTGTTGATTTTATAATTAGCGAATTGATCCCAAATAAAAAAGTGGTTTGGAAAGTAACAAACTGCAACCTGCATTGGATTGAAGCTAAAAAAGAATGGAATGGCACCGAAGTAGTATTTGAGATTTCTGCTGAAAATGGCAGCACTAAAATTGATTTCACACATATAGGATTGGTTCCAGGAGTGGAATGCTATGAGGATTGTGAAGTGGGATGGAACGGACATATAACTGAAAGCCTAGTGTGCTTTATTAATGATGGGAAAGGGCAACCTCAATAATAATAATTTAAAAAAACAATCATGGAAAAGAAAGATTACACGGCTACCATCGTGGTAAGCCAACCTGCAAACGATGTGTTTAAAAGCATCAACAGCGTTTCGAAATGGTGGACGGAAAACATTGAAGGCGACACCGAAAATTTGAATGGTGTATTTACAATCCATTTTAGTGAAGAGTCGTTCGTTACCCACCAATTGATAGAATTTGTGCCAGACAAAAAAGTAGTTTGGCTTGTGACCGATTGCTTCCTGCCTTGGTTTAACGACAAGACAGAATGGACAAATACGAAGATGAGTTTTGAGATTTCTACGAAGGATAATCAAACGGAAATGATCTTTACGCACATTGGTTTGGTACCCGAAGTTGAATGTTATGATATGTGCATAAAGGGCTGGGACCAGTATGTAAAAGACAGCTTACTAAAGTTGATTACCGAGGGCGAAGGGCTGCCACAGAAGAAGAAATAAAGGAGTGCTACCCCTTAGTCCCTGTCTATACGAAAAAGCTAGAAAGCAATTGTAAAGGGTTAGTAAGATACAGATATTGGCAAAGATGTATTGTGGCAAAATAGTTTTACCATCAACTTTAATAAAACTTAGTTAGCTTCGTTGCAACAAGAAAAACTTATGGATAAGTTGAAGGATTATGTAAAGGACATTGAAAAACTTTGCAGGGAACACAAAGTGAAGAGCCTTTATGCCTTTGGTTCGGTGTTGACGGAGAACTTTACTGAACAAAGCGACATAGACCTGATAGTGGACTTCGCAAATATGGATGTGAAGGATTATGCCGACAACTACTTCGACTTTAAGTTTTCATTGCAGGACATCTTGCAAAAACCAATTGACTTATTAGAGGATAAAGCTATCAAGAACCCCTATTTCAGGCAGTCCATCAACCAAAATAGACAACTTATTTATGGACAATAACATAAAAACGTGGCTTTATGATATGCTGAATGCCATCATGGAAATAGAAAGTTTCTTTGCCAATACCCCAAAAGAGTTCTCCCATTATAAAAACGACCTGCGTACTAAAAGAGCCATTGAACGAAATATTGAAATAATTGGCGAAGCAATGAGCAGGATATTGAAGCAGGATGAAACGATTGTAATAACTAATTCAAGAAAGCTTGTTGACGTAAGAAACCGCATCATTCACGGTTATGACTCTGTTTCGGATGATATTATTTGGGGTATCGTTATCAATCACCTACCTATACTTCAAAAAGAAATAGAAACTTTCTTAGGTGAATGATTAGCAAACTTGAATAGCTACTATATTAGTTTGTTGCTGTTACTTGTTTTTGATTTTCAACAACTCTTACTTCTTCATACCCCACCTCCTACCTCCTCAATGGATGAGAATGGCGTGTGGAGTTGCGGATGAGCTTACTAAGAAAATAGATTCATTATTCAAATGCTAATCTCATTTTATACATACCTTTGAAAAGATTAGAATAATGCAATTATGAATCTTCAATATAATTACGACAATGCTGGAAGACCAATCGGGGTTTTCATACCTATCGACGAATGGAACAAGCTTAAAACAAAATACAAGGAATTGGAACAAGATGAGCTTAAGGAATGGCAAGAAGATGTCCTAAACAAGCGATTGGAACTTTTGGCAAACAATCCAAATGGTGTGCAAAGCCTAGACAGCTTCTTGAATGAAATAGAAGCTTTTGCAAATGAAAACATATAAGGTCGTTGTACAAACCCTTACAAAAGAAGATGTAAAAGATGCATTCAATTGGTATGATGCACAACTAAAAGGCCTGGGAAAACGCTTTGTGGCTGATATGAAAACTACCTTACTGGATGTAGCAAACAATCCCAATGCTTTTGCAATACGAAAATTTAATTTGCGACTCGCCAACTTCCAAACCTTTCCGTATGCTGTGCATTTTTTCATCAGCGAGGAGGATGATACAGTATTTGTAATTGCCATATTGCATACCAAAAGACATCCCGGCACAGCCTCCAACAGATAATGATATAAATAGATCAATGACAATCCACTAAACTTTATTAATTCCTTTCAACCATTATTTCAAAATTTATTTTGCGCAATCAAATAGTTGCATATATATTTGCAACCAGATAGTAGCAATAAGTATTTTAATGGAAATAAGGAGAGATGTGTTTCAAGCAATTGCCGATCCTACCCGTAGGTCGATACTGGTATTGCTGGCACTGCAAGCGATGACACCAAATGCCCTTGCCGAACATTTTCACACGAGTAGGCAGGCAGTTTCCAAGCACATCAAGATATTGAGTGAGTGTGAATTGGTGAATCAACAACAGACTGGAAGGGAAATTTATTATCATTTTAACCCTGGCAAAATGAAAGAAGTGGCAGATTGGATGGAGCCATTTAAGAAAATGTGGGAGGAACGATTTGATAGCCTTGACAACTATTTAGCCGAACTTCAAAAGGCACAAACAACTAATAATAAATAAAATAAGAAAATGGAAAAACAAGTTGAAAGAAAAGATGGGCTAACAATAGTCCGTGATTTTAAAGCACCAAAGGCTTTGGTGTTTGATGCCTTTGCAACTGCAGAAGCATTTGCGCAATGGTGGGGAGCTCCGGGGATGCCGATAACAGTAGTACACTTCGATTTTACAAATGGGGGTAAGCTTCATTACAAAATGGAAGGTCACGGACAGACAATGTGGGGCATTTTCAACTACCACAACATTAATAGACCCGACCTATTAGAGTATGTATATTCATTTTCTGATGAAAGTGGAGACATTTGCAAAGCACCCTTCCCAATGGAGTTCCCGCTCGAGATATTTAATGAAATGACATTTGTTGAAAGCAATGGAATTACTACCCTCACTCTTGTTGCTTATCCAATTAATTCAACGCCTGAGCAAGAAGCTACTTACTATTCTATGATTTCGAATATGTCTCAAGGTTTTGAAGGCACATTCAGTCAATTGGATAATTATTTAGCGCAAGCGCAATTGTAAAAAGTACAAACTGATGCAAAACGAAACGATTGGCACTGCCAACAGGGAACTAAAGCTCTCTCGCATATTGAATGCCCCCATAGAACTGGTGTGGGAAGTGTTCATAACCCCAGAACACCTGAAGGAATGGTGGGGACCAACCGGATTTACAACCACTATCCGCAAAATGGATGTGGTGGAAGGCGCAGAATGGTTGCTGACCATGCATGGCCCCGATGGAACCGACTACCCCAACAGAAGTGTGTTCACGGAAGTTGTACAAAACAAGCGGATACAATACCGTCACTTCCATCCAAACTTTACAAACACCATTGACTTCGAACAACAGGGCGACAAAACACTGATGCAATGGCACATGCTATTTGACACTGTAGCCGAATTTGAAGCCGTTGTGAAAACCTTTAAGGCAGACGAGGGCTTGAAACAAAATATTGACAAATTAGTACATTATCTATCACACAAAACAATATAAATATGACAACGATTCAGCAAACTAGCGTCATCAAAGACTTTGAGAACAAGAAAATTATTGTTCATCGTTCCTTCAATGCACCTCTCGACTTGGTGTGGCGGGCGTGGACAGAAAGCAATTTGCGGGACAAATGGTGGATGCCAAAACCGTGGATGGCAAAGACAAAAACGCAGACTTTTGGGGTAGGTGGCAAGTGGCACTACGCCGCAATAGGGCCTGATGGAACGACAATGTGGTCTATTGAGGAATATACTGCTATTGATAATCTACACAGTTACGAGTCAATTTGTACCTTTTGTGATGAAGAGGGAAACAAGAACCCGAATTTTGCTAGTAATACTTGGAAAGTTGTTTTCATTGCCGATGGCGAAATAACAAGGGTAGAAGTTGAACTTAATTACCCAACCGAAGAGGCGATGAAGAAGATGATTGAAATGGGCTTTGAAGGTGGATTCAAAATGGCACTTGACAATTTGGAAGAGTTGTTGGAAGGCGGGGAATAAAATGGAGGTATCATTATTTTTCTCTCCCATTCGAACAATCTGCTAAACTGTTTGCAGTAGTTACTTAATAGACCGTACATTTCGTTTATCTATACTTAGCACATTTAGGTTTGCAACACTTACTTTTTTCTTTTAACACATAGATACATAGGTACATAGAACACATAGATAAACAGTCATACCTATGTGTTCTATGTACCTATGTATCTATGTGTTTATTATTCTTTCTTTTTGTTGCAAAGCAGATTGTGTTTAGTATAAGTAAGTTGCATAAATCTATTTCTTGCCGGAGGTATCTGCAACAGGTAATACCGGTTCATTCTTGGGAGATTGTAAGGATTCTTTGTTTTCCAGCTCTACTTCTTTTATCCAAACCGCATACTCGTTGGGATAAATGTCCCTGCCTTTGTGACGGGTATAAACCCTAGTAAAAGCTGCTCCAAAATAGAGGATGGCGGCGGAATAATACACCCATAACAAGATAACAATGATGGAACCTGCCGCTCCATAGCTATAACCTGCATGGGTGTGACCGAGGTAGAACCCAATGGCAAACTTGCCTAACATGAATAGTATAGCTGTGGCAACAGCCCCCTCGGTTATGTCGCGCCACTTGATGCGGGCATCGGGAAGTACCTTAAAAATGACACCAAACAATAGGCTGATGGTGATAAAAGTGATAACCAAATTGATGTAATAAGCAAAGTAAACGGCTTGATAGGGGAGGAACCTAGACAATTCTACGCCCAGATAGTCCAAAACGGAATTTACTACCAATGAAACCAACAAAATGAACCCAATGCCGACCAACATGGAGAAACTGAGTACCCTGTTGACGATTACTTTCACCCACCCTTTTTTGGGTTTAGCTTTCAGTCGCCATATTTGGTTGATGGAATCTTGTATCTCTCCAAATACTCCCGTCGCAGCAACCAACAACGAGATGACGCCTAACACCGAGGCCCAAGTGACTTTGTTGGAAGTGGTGGCGTTGCGTATAACCTGCTCTATTTGTAAGGCGGCGGCACTGCCCACAAAGGTTTGAATGTGACCATAGATGCTGCCTTCTACTGCCGCCTTTCCGTAAAAGATATCACAAAGACTTATAATGATAATAAGAATAGGCGCAATAGAAAAGATAGTATAATAAGCCAATGCTGCACTCATGCGCAGGGCTTTGTTATCTGCGAAGTCGTTGTACGTTTCTTTTAAAATTAACCATGCTATTTTTAGATGCCTTTTCATAATAAGTTTCGGAAAAGATAAGCATATAAATTCAGTAAAGGGAAGAAGATTTTCTGTGAGTATTGGATTAACCCCAAAGGGTATGAGGGTGCGAGTATTTATTACGCTTTCTTTACGCATCGCCTTTGTGGGTTTGTGACATTTTGGGATGTGAATAAATATAGTTTGCAAATGAAAGGGAAATACTTAATAAATAGCAACAATTATGATAGCTTTACACACTAAAAATAACACTATGCTTGTACAATCTCTTTTGGGCGAATTCAACTTTGAAGTTGAAAATACCCGCAAATTATTAAATGCAATCCCTGACAGTGCCTTGGGTTGGAAACCTTCTGAAAAGAACTGGACAACCGCACAACTAGCGTCGCATATTGCAGAAGTTTTTAACTGGTACGAACCCACTCTTCACCAAGATGTGATGGATATGGCAGCCTACAAGTACGACAAAGGCGACATCACAAAGGCTGCCAACATTGTTGCTAAGTTTGAAGAGAACGTAGCTAAGGCAAAGGATAGCCTTGAACGAGCAACGGACGAAAGCATGTTTGTAGAATGGAAAATGGTCATTGGCGACCAACCGGCTCCGTTTCCCGCAATGCCTAGGATACAAGTGGTTCGTTCATTCTTGTTCAACCACCTTTATCACCACCGCGGCGAAATGATTGTTTACCTACGTGCAACTGGCAATAAAGTACCTGGCATCTATGGCCCTACAGCCGATGATAAATAAGAGTAGGTAGTACGTCATGAAATAAAATATAAATGCTGCTAGAAGGTAAAACTTCTAGCAGCATTTGTTTTAGGAAAGATAAGAATAAAGAATAAATCGATTGCTTCCTATTACTTCTATTTATCAGTCTTTACCCACTTCATGTTTGGCTTTGAAGAAAGCACGAAATTCAAATTAGCTCCATTACTTATCTCTTCTTGGGTAATACTAAGATTCTTTAGTGGCTTACCATTGAGGGTGACAGACTCTATATATTCATTATTGACAGGGTCTGCTCCCGCATTGATAACAAAATCCTTTGCCTTATAACAGTCAGGTTGAAGATGGATAACCACCCGCTTGTACATGGGGGCAGTCAATTCATAACCAGGATTTATCTCACAGCCGCCCTTCATCTGGAATAAGCCCATCGATAGCATCGCACCAAGCGAACCCATTTGCCCTTGGTCTTCATCGTTGTTGGCATAAGAAGTAGCAGCAGTTTCTATGCCACTGTAGTTAGCATTATAAACCTCCCTTGCCCAATGCTGGCTTTTTACAGGATCTCCTAACAAATTAAACAAGTGGGCATGAAAGAAACCTGTATTGTTTTCGTATTGCAACCAACCATTGCGATAATGTTGCGGTGATGCTTTCTCGAACTGCTCATTGAGTCTTTGAATTGTTTTCTCGCGACCGCCCATGATTTTGATGGTACCATCCAAATCGTACTGTGCAGGAAACCAAGTTAATACCGTAGAGTAGCTTTCAAGAAAACCATCGCTGTTATATACCAAAGGAGTAAAGTTCTTAGCCCAAGTACCATTGGAGTCACGAGGTTGAAGCCAACCACTTTCGGGGTTGTAGAGGTTTTTCCAACCTGTAGTCAGCTTATTATAATAATCAGCTTCTGCATTATGTCCTAATTTCTTTGCTGCCTGACTAAGCACCCAATCGCACAAACCGTTTTCGACAGTGCGGGTAACAGACCACTTTAGTTCGCCCAAATCATGTGGAACCCAACCGCCATAACGAGTGAATATATCCACATCACCCATCCATCGGTTCGAACCGCTTTTCATGGTGGCATTCATGGCTTCGTACAAACGATTGGCATCCACACCTGGCAAATTCATTTGAATAGCTCGCCCAAACAGAGGTGCAGCTTGTTGCCCCGACATGATAAAGTCTATACGCCCAACGCTCGCACCTAATGGCAAGATGCCAGTATCATCATAAAACTGCAACCATGAGTTACAGAAATCACGCAACACATCAGGATAAGCTAGTCCCCAAAAGCTGTTCAGGTTTTGTTGCGACCACCAAAAAGCATCCGAAACGTGCATTTCAAAAAGAGGCTGACCTTTATCGTTAAGAGGCACTGTCTTTATTTCAGTATAAAGAGTAGGGTCATAAATAGGAAACAAACCATTGATGTCGTTATTAATCTCACTGAATTTACCATTGCGATAGACAGGATATTTACCATTTACATCACTAAAAATACCTCTTCCAAGCAAGGAATGCCAAACATCAGTGTAGAATTTTACCTTTTGTTCATGCGTGCCGTCAATATCAATCCTGCTTAAATAAGTATTCCATTCTTTACGAGAAGATTGGCGAACCGCATCAAAATCCCAATTAGGAGCTTCTGTATTTAAGTTTAGTAATGCTTGATTTACAGAACAATAAGAAAGAGCAACCTTCAACTGCACCTTAGTGCCGCCTGAAACCTTTCCAAAGTTTAAGATAAGGCCATTGTTTCCACCCTTGATTCCATTAATGTTATACTTCAATTCTTGGGTGTGCCAGCCGTCCAGCGATTTAAGCGCATGGTCTGTAGTGATTATAAAAAACACCTGCGTGGGGACAACCAATTTGGAATCTGTTGAAAGTCGGGAATCTGCAATCAACAAACTTCCCTCAATGGTATCCTTGCCAATGCGTTTTACGTCGCAGTTAAACATCCTGCCTTCATTCCAAATGCCTGTTAATGGAACAAGTACCGAGGCATCATCATCATGGTTGAAGGTGTAGCGATGAAAGCCCACACGCTTTGTGGCAGTGAGTTCCACATCAATATCATATCTATCTAAATGAAGCTTTTGATAGCCAGGAGAAACTGTTTGCTTAGCTGGATTAAAGCCCGACTTCCATCTTTCTGGTCCTGGAACCGGATACACTTTGCCAGTTATAGGCATTACTACAAGTCCCCCCATTTGAAACTCATGGATATGACTGAACCCTAAGATATTAGGTTGCGAGTTTTGGTATCCTGTATGATAGTAACCAAATATTTCGGTATCGGGTGATAGCCTCACCATACCAAAAGGGCGTGCTGCTGGCGTCATAAAGAAGTTTCGACAACGATCGGACCCGATAAGGGGATTCACTAAATCGACAGGTGCTTCGGTTGATGATTGAGAATAGGCTGCAATTGAACTTGCCAGCACTAAACTAATAATAGCTACAATTGATGTGCATTTTTTCATGTTCTAAATTGTGTTTACTTATAATTTTTTTATTTTTTCCACGCCCTCTACCGTCATTTTCACAGGCTTTATTGTTCCATCCTCATTAAAATATAAATGATCCATGCAAGTAACCCGATTGTTTCTATCGGTACTCGAAGCTGGGCGACGGTGATAAACAATATACCAATCATCCGTTCCGGGTATATTAAGGACAGAGTTGTGTCCTGCTCCGGTGGCAATGGTAGAGTCTTGCTGAATGACTGTGCCAATTCTTTTGAAAGGGCCAAAAGGACTATCGGCAATAGAATAAGCTACCCTATAAGTTGAATTAGTCCAATCGCCTTCCGACCACATGAAGTAAACCTTGTTGTTCCTATAAAACATTACAGAGCCTTCCACATACCCTTGCGGCGTTATTTCCTTGACCATCGAACCATCCTGATACGGAACCAATCCAGTAAAATCGTTATTCAATTGGGCTATATTGCAATGTTTCCAACCACCATATATCATATAATATTTTCCTGATTTCTCTTTAAAAATAAACTGGTCTATGGGCTGTGCATTATTATAGAATTCACTTATCAATGGTTTTCCCAAATAATCTTTATACGGCCCTTCTGGTTTAGTGGCAACAGCAACCCCTATCCCTCCATATTGGTTTTCATTTATCAATTGAGGTTTCCACCAAGGGCTGGTAGGGCATTGAATATCATTGGCACTAAAAAAGAAGTAAAACTTACCATCTTTTTCTAGCATTGCTGGTGCCCAAAGTGCTTTTCGTACCCATTTGACCATGCTGCTATCCAACACGCGTTCGTGTTTCTTCCAATTTACCAAATCCTTCGAAGAAAAAGCATCAAAATAAACTCCGTCCTTATAATCTACACTGGTTGTTGGAAAAATCCAATATTGTTTACCCAGCACTGCCACTTCTGGGTCGGCATAATTGCCTTTAAAAAGAGGATTGCCAGATTTTACAATGCCCCTACTGCAACCGAGCATCAACAAAATGAGAAAAAAATAGCTAATCCGTTTCTTCATGAGTATACATTAAAAGGTGAGAAGAAAAGCATATCGAAAAACCAGCAAGCGTTTTATTCATTATTTAATCTCCGCAAATATAATTACTAAACTGTTTTAGAATTAATTATTCAATCAAATAAAATAACACTAATCACAATCAGGGGAAGTACTCAATTAGCTAAGCAAGATGTAGATGAAATAGAATCTTGCAGCAGAAAATCGTCTACCCCGAAGGCTTAATCGTCTACCCGCAAGGTTTAATTGTCTACCCGGAAGGCTTAATTGTCTATTATCAATTTATTTTGGTTGAGAAACATTATATCATGTGTAACAACTCGAAAGTGTAGCTGATTGTATATTTTGGTAACGATTTACTATTATATTTACCCTTTAATTAAAAACAAATAAGATGAAGAAACTTTTTATAGTAACGATTATTGCTTTAGTAGGAGCAAGTTGCAATGTTCGGACCGATGTAAATGTATCTACAACCCCAAGTATCAGGGACGTAAAGGGCTTTGACCAAATAGTAGTGTCGGGGGCAATAGACTTATCCATTGTGCAAGGAACGGAGGAATCGGTTTCGATAAGTGCATCCTCAGATGAGCTTGCGGCCAGGGTAAAAACGGAAGTAACAGGTGGTGTACTAAAAATATACGTGGAGGACAAGGGATTCTGGCACAGCTCGATAAACGGCAAAGTGCAAGCTTTTGTAACTTTTAAAGAACTTGAAAGACTTGAATCATCGGGAGCTTGTACCGTGAAAGCAAAAGGGATAAACACTAAAGATTTGAAAATAGAATTGTCTGGCGCAAGCGACTTCGAAGGGAATGTATCTGTTGAGAATATTGACCTTGACCTGAGCGGTGCATCAAATATGAAGATTGCCGGTGCTGCCGCCACTGCTATAATAGACGCAAGTGGGGCATGTAACATAAAAGGGTATAACCTAAAAACAGATGTATGTAAAGTTGATGCTAGCGGTGCATCGAACATTCATATAGGAGTATCGAAGGAAATAAGCGGAGATATAAGCGGAGGAAGCAGCCTTTATTACAAAGGCGATGGGGTGGAGAAAGATGTTTCCACAAGCGGTGCGGGTTCTATAAAAAAGACTTCGGGTGATGACTAAACCGATGATTAAATGATTGAATTAAAGAAATGATTGATTTAGTTGATTTTATACGAGTTCAATCTTTCATGTTTTGCATACCAATTTGATTCAGTATAAATAAAAAAAGAAAAGAGAGGAATTGCGTTCCTCTCTTTTCTTTTTATTCAACTTCGTACTTAATAGTGTTGTGGTAAGGTTTACTTTACAGTTAATTTGTTAGTCAATTTAATATCCCCAGATGAAGCCCCTGCCCCTATTTCATATTCTCCGGGATAAACACTGTAATCATCTTTGGTTTCATCATATTGTCTCAGAGATTTTACTGCAAACTTGATGATCACCTTTTGGGTTTCACCTGCTTTGATTGTTGCTTTAGTAAAGCCAATCAATGTTTTTATTGGTCGGAACTGGGAAATATCTTTAGCACTAGCATACAATTCTACCACATCTGAACCATCAATTGCACTTGTGTTTTTTACTTCAACTGTGGCAGTTATTGAATCGGTAGAACCTGCAACTGATTTTGATAAATGTAAATTGCTGTATTCAAAGTTTGAATAACTTAATCCATAACCAAAAGGATACAAAGGTGTACCAGTGAAGTACTTATATGTTCTGCCCTTCATGTTGTAATCTTCAAACTCAGGCAAATCTTTTTCAGATTTATAGAAGGTAATTGGCAATCTACCAGAAGGATTGTAAGTGCCTGTCAATATATCAGCCAAGGCATTACCACCTTGTTGCCCTGAATACCAAGCTTCAACAATTCCATCCAAGTTTTCATTCTCCCAATTCAAAGCCAATGCACTACCGTTGGTTAATACTAAAATTACTTTCTTTCCAGCTGCCTTCAAGGCTTTTAATGTATTTAATTGAATTTCGGGCAGGTTTAGGTCAGTCCTATCTCCTTTATAAAACCCTTTTAAATCAATCTTACTTTCTTCTCCTTCCACAGTTGGGTCTATGCCTCCACAGAAAATAACCAAATCCGCATCCTTGCAAGCAGCCACAGCTTTAGCAATACTATCATCCCTATTTGCATCGCTGGAATAGCTTTTTTCTGGCTTCTTAATAAAGTTGTTGGTAATGATTGTTGTTCCAGAACCTAGTTTATTTTTTATACCCTGCAAGAAAGTAACAGGCGCAGCAGGGGTACCATTATAGTTTCCATTTAATACTGCTTTATCATTTGCAAAAGGTCCTACAACAGCTATTGTTTTGCCAGCAAGTGAGGATAATGGCAACAACTTACTTTTATTCTGCAACAAAACCATGCTCTCCGAAGAAGCTTTTTTAGCAAGGGCATCGTGTGCTGGGGTATTGTTTTCTGAGTAAGGTATTTTACTATATTTAACCAAGGCATTGTCATCAAACATACCTAGTTTAAACAAAGCCAACATCAAACGAGTAACTGAAACATTGAGTTCTTTTTCAGTAATGGTGCCATCAGCTACAGCAGTTTCCATAGCCAAATATTCGTTGCCACAAGTAAGATCGCAACCTGCTTTTACTGCCAATGAGGAAGCCTCTGCTTGTGATTTAGCAAAGTGGTGGTGATTGTATATATCACCAATTGCCCCACAATCTGAAACTACATAACCTTTGAAGCCCCATTTCTTGCGCAACACAGTATCCAACAGAAACTTATTGGCACATGCAGGCGCACCATTCACACTGTTGTATGCACCCATAATACTGTACACCTTCCCTTCTTTCACCAAGCTTTCAAAGGCGGGTAAATAAGTATCAAACATATCGGCTTTGCTTACAACAGCATCGAAGATGTGACGGTTGTGTTCGCTTCCGCTGTGTACTGCATAATGTTTTGCAGTAGCAATTACTTTGAAATACTTAGGATCGTTGCCTTGCAAACCCTTTACAAAAGCTACTCCTGTATGGGCAGTCAAGAAAGGGTCTTCGCCATAGGTTTCTTGTCCACGACCCCAACGAGGGTCACGGAAGATGTTTATATTAGGCGTCCAAAAGGTCAATCCTTCATAACGCTTATGTTCACCTTTGCGGATATGTTCCTCGTGTTTTGCTCGTGCTTCGGTAGAGATAGCATCCGATATTTTATAAACCAACGAAGGATTCCACATAGCTGAAAGTGCAATTGCCTGTGGGAAAACGGTGGCAACACCATCACGAGCAACGCCATGTAAACATTCGTTCCACCATTCGTAAGCAGGTATACCAAGCCTATCTACTGGCTTTGCATTGTTTTGCATTAATGCCAACTTTTCTTCAAGTGTTAAGTGACTAACCAAGTCTTCAGCGCGCTTTTCGAACGATAGGGAGGAGTTTTGGAAAAGGTATTTCTTATGTAAGGCACTGTCATTTTGTGCAGTTGTAAACAGGCTTAACCCGCAACATAGGGCAAGCAAAGCGATAGTCATTTTCTTCATAAACATATTTTAGAGAGTTAATGACTACCGAAATCAATAAAAGTTAAAAGGGATTATTGTTTTGGTTTCAAACCTCCCTGCAAATTTGGATTGGCAATATAATAGATGCTATCCACTATATAGTCGGTATTGCCACGCCAAGGAAGCACACCAAAGTAATGCTTATAGTGCAGTTCCACTTCTTTGCCAGCGTTTTCTTCCAATGATTTGGCAACATCTTCTTTTTCTACGCTGAATTCAAATTCATTACTCTGCACATTTGCTTTAAAGCCACTCTGAATTAATATGCCTTCCCAAGTTTTGAAGACGTATCCTTTGCGTTGAAAAGTATTCAATTGCCCTGCTTTTGTTCCTTCGGCGAATACAAAGAAATATCTTGAATAGATAATGATACCAACAATAACAATGATGATTGTGAAGGTAATGTAGAGTGCTTTTTTCATAATAATGTCTTTGAAATATGAGATATGAAGTATGAAATATGATTGACAGTGCCAACTCATATTTCATACTTCATACTTCATATCTCGTTACAGTCCATATTTATCAACTAAATAAATTAAGGCGGCCATGTTTACCGCACCTAATAATAACTCACGGCGGTTTACATTTTCAAAAACATCGCTACGAGCATGGTGCACATCAAAGTAACGTTGACTATCGGGTTGCAATCCCGCCAAAGGTATATCGAATGCTTTCTTCAGCGGCTCTATGTCTGTTCCGCCGCCACCTTTAGTGAAAGTACTACCACCATAAGGTTCAAATAGTGGTTTCCAAGCGTTCAACTCCTCCCAGACAGCAGGTTTGGCATTAAAACCAAAACCTCTTGGCGTAAATCCACCATCATCGCTTTCCAATGCAAATACGTGC
>Ga0164296_1002200_pt1 | contig 19750 bp, 22 predicted proteins | sample GEODES057metaG_FD_113533 | JGI IMG/M metagenome (GOLD analysis project Ga0164296, IMG submission 113533) | Dystrophic lake water microbial communities from Trout Bog Lake, Wisconsin, USA - GEODES057 metaG | ecosystem: Environmental > Aquatic > Freshwater > Lake | place: USA: Trout Bog Lake...
GGTGGGACTTCAGAAGGCCCGCCGGAACCGGCTGAGAATGACCGGCGCATGGCTGGCTGGTCTCTACAGCTTGGGGCTCGCCACGGCGGGCCTCACCGGCGGTAACGACCCCTTGCATCCGTGGTCGGGGACGCCGCTAGCGGCATCGGCAGACGCCACACCACTGCCCTTCCAGTCGGTCCGTTCAATCGCCGAGCTTGACCAAGCGCTCGGCGATGCGCGCTCCCGCGGCCAGCGCGCGATGCTCGATTTCTACGCCGACTGGTGTGTTTCCTGCAAGGAAATGGAAGCGCGAACCTTCAAAGACGCCAAGGTCCGGGCGCATCTGCTCGCGGGGTACGTGCTGCTGAAAGCCGACGTCACCGCCAATAGCCCGGACGATCAGGCGTTACTGAAGCGCTTCGGCATCTTCGGCCCACCGACCACGGCCTTTTTCGCACCCGACGGTACCGAACGACTCAATGCCCGACTCGTCGGATTCATCCCGGCGGAGGGCTTTCGGGCGCATCTGCAATCCTTTGAAGCCACCCCATGAACATCAAACCACTCACGGCGACCTTTATCGGTTTCGCCATTCTCGGCCTCGCGGTACTGGGGGCCTTCTGGCACGACCACCGCGACATGACGCCCGCTGGCAGCCGAATCACCGCGCGATTGCCAACGCCCGCCGCAGCACCAGATCCCGAGCCACAGGTCCCGCAGATCAGGCCGATATTTGCACTTAAAGATCTCGAGGGAAAGACTCGCTCCATCACCGAATGGGATGGCAAATCACTGATCGTCAACTTCTGGGCGACCTGGTGCGCGCCGTGTCGCCGCGAGATCCCCCTGCTGAACTCTATTTCCGCTGAATATGGACCCAAAGGCTTCGAAATAGTCGGCATTGCCATCGATTTTGCGGACGATGTGAAGAGATTCACCGCCACGGTCCCTCTGCACTATTCTCTGCTGGTCGGCGAGGACGATGGCCTTGAGGTGGCTCGCGGATTTGGGGTGCAGTCCTTGGCTTTCCCCTTCACTGCATTCGTCGATGCCCGAGGTGAAGTCCTGGCGGTGCATCTCGGCGAACTGCACGCACCGCAAGCAAAAGCGATAATTTCGGTAATCGTGTCGGTAAATGAGGGGAAAATGTCCGCATCAGATGGCCGATTGGCGATTAAGACGGCGCTTGAAAGGTTGACACCGGACACGGCGGACACGCCGAAAAGCTAACGGACGCCCGCTCATTCGGGCGTCCGCCACGACTTTAAGCTCGCCCGACCCAAAGGCGCCTATTGATGGCCGATCGCCGTCAAACGGACGCGAACTTGCATCTAGTCATCGGTTTAGGTTTACACTGCGCTCCTCTTGAGGTGATTCAGGGTGATGCATGGCCCAGATTCTGGTTCTTAACGGACCGAACCTGAACCTGTTGGGAACGCGCGAACCCGCCGTCTACGGCACGGACACCCTCGATGGCATTAACGCCAGACTGATCGCGCAGGCGACACGGCAGCAGGCCACTGTCACCGTCTTCCAGTCAAACGCCGAACATGAGCTGATCGACGCGATTCATGCGGCGAAAAAAACCGGAATAGACGCGATCATCCTCAATGCCGGGGCCTTCACCCACACCAGTATCGCACTCCGGGACGCGCTCGCCGCGGTGGCGATCCCTTTCTACGAAGTACACCTTTCCAATGTCTATGCCCGCGAACCCTTTCGCCACCACTCGTACCTTTCGGCTCTGGCGGTGGGCGTGATCGCGGGACTCGGGCCCATGGTGTACGAACTAGCCCTCGAGGCGGCACTACGCCGCCTCGAGGGCGCCGCACGCTGACTGCTGACGACGAGGAACCTTCGATGGACATTCGCAAAGTCAAGAAACTGATCGAACTGCTGGAAGAATCCGGCGTCGCTGAAATCGAAATCAAGGAAGGCGAGGAATCGGTTCGCATCAGCCGCCACGGGGCCGGCAATGTAGCGACCTACATCCAGACGGCACCGCCCGCGGCAAGCGCACCGGCGCCCACCGCCGCCACGCCCCCAGCGCCAGCTCCGGCGGCCACACCCGCGACACCGCCGGCGACCACCGACAATCAGATCACCGCACCGATGGTCGGCACCTTCTATGGCGCACCCGCACCCGGGGCCAAGGCCTTCGTGGAAATTGGCCAAGAAGTGAAAGTGGGCCAAACGCTTTGCATCATCGAAGCCATGAAGATGATGAATCAGATCGAATCCGACAAAGCCGGCAAAATCGTCTCGATCCTCGCCAAGAATGGCGATCCGGTCGAGTTTGGACAGACCCTGTTCATCGTCGAATAACCCATGGCCATTCTCGACAAAGTACTGATTGCCAACCGGGGCGAGATCGCCCTGCGCATCCTGCGCGCCTGCCGAGAGCTCGGCATCAAGACGGTCGCGGTGCACTCCACTGCCGACAGCAACTTGAAGCACGTGCTGCTCGCCGATGAGACGGTCTGCATAGGCCCGCCCGCCTCCAAGGACAGCTACCTCAACATGCCCGCGATCATCGCGGCGGCCGAGGTCACCGATACGATGGCCATCCATCCCGGTTATGGCTTTCTGTCGGAGAACGCGGATTTCGCCGAACGCGTCGAGAAGTCCGGGTTCGTGTTCATCGGCCCCAAGGCAGAAACCATCCGCCTGATGGGCGACAAGGTCTCGGCGATCCGGACGATGAAAGCCGCTGGCGTGCCCTGCGTTCCGGGTTCCGGCGAGCCGTTGGGCCTCGAGCCCGAGCCGATCAAGGCCATTGCCCGCAAGATCGGCTATCCGCTCATCATCAAGGCCTCCGGTGGTGGTGGCGGACGCGGCATGCGTGTCGCGCACTCCGAAGCGGCGCTCTTGAACGCGGTCAGCGTGACCCGCGCCGAAGCACTGGCGGCATTCAGCAACGACCAGGTCTACATGGAGAAATTCCTCGAGCGTCCGCGACACATCGAGTTTCAGGTGATCGCCGACAACGAGGGCAACGTGGTGGTGCTCGGCGAACGCGACTGCTCCTTGCAACGACGGCACCAGAAGATCATCGAAGAGGCGCCAGCCCCCGGCATCACCGCGCAGCAGCGCGCGGACATGACGACCAGCATCACGAAGGCCCTGAAGGACGTCGGCTATCGCGGCGCCGGAACCCTCGAGTTCCTGTACGAGGACGGCGAGTTCTACTTCATCGAAATGAACACCCGCATCCAGGTGGAACATCCGGTGACGGAACTGGTGACAGGCATCGACCTCGTCAAACTGCAACTGGAGATCGCCGCTGGCCGACCACTGCCGTTCACGCAGGACGACATCAAGATCTGCGGGCATGCGATCGAATGCCGAATCAACGCGGAAGACCCGAAAACCTTCATGCCGAGCCCCGGCCCGATCAAGCTCTGGCATGCCCCCGGCGGACCGGGCGTACGCGTCGACAGCCACATTTATTCAGGCTACACGGTACCGCCCCACTATGATTCGCTGGTCGCCAAGGTCATCAGCTACGGCGAGGACCGTCATTTTGCGATCGCCCGTATGCGTAATGCGCTATCCGAGATGGTGATCGAGGGCATCAAGACCAACACGGCACTGCATCAGGAGATCTTCGGACACACGGCGTTCCGTCAGGGCGGCCTCGACATCCATTATCTCGAGCGGCGGCTGGGACTCAAGTAACGGACTTGCGGCGTCTACCTCCGCCCCGCAAAGTAGCGCCGTGCCCTTCCTCCAGCTCCACCTGACGCTCGGCGATCTCGACCCCGACCTTGCCGAGGAAACCTGCTTCGCTGCAGGCGCCGTGTCCGTGACACTCACGGATGCCGCGGATGATCCGATTCTTGAACCCGCACCGGGTGCCACACCGCTGTGGCCTACCATCGCCCTGTCGGCGCTGTTTGACGCTGATGCCGATCCGGACACCCTGACGGCCCACCTGCGCTTCGCGCTCGATCGAACCGACCTCGCGGTCACGTGCACCCTGCTTGCGGATCGCGCGTGGGAACGCGAGTGGCTCAAGGATTTCAAGCCGATGCGCTTTGGCAATCGCCTGTGGATATGTCCTGGCGGGCAGCCTCCGCCGGAGCAGGATCCGAACCACGTGATCATCTGGCTGGATCCTGGGCTCGCCTTCGGCACCGGAACTCACGCCACCACGGCGCTCTGCCTCGAGTGGCTCGATGCCGCCGAGGTCGGGGGCATGCGCGTCCTGGATGTCGGCACCGGTTCCGGCATTCTGGCGATCGCCGCGCGACGACTCGGGGCAAGCTTCGTCCACGCCCTAGACATCGATCCCCAGGCCCTGATCGCGACACAAGACAATGCGGCACGGAATCAGGTCGACACGGGCCTTGAGATTGCGCTCGCCGACCAGCCATGGGGCGGGAACTATGATCTCGTCCTCGCCAACATCTTGGCGGAGCCCTTGGTGGAGCTTGCGCCGCGCATCGCCTCCTGCACGCGTGCCGGCGGGCGACTGGTGCTCTCGGGCCTCCTCGCACCGCAAGCGGAACGCGTCGCGAATGCTTATCATCCATGGTTCGAGATTGCCCCAGCGCGCGAACGCGACGGCTGGGTCGCGCTGAGCGGGATCCGCCGGAGCTGAACACAGCCATGTACAGCCAGTGCCCACGGTGCTCCACACGTCAAACGGTAACCGCCGCGCTGCTGCGCGCGACACGCGGCGACTTCCGGTGTGGCCAATGTGGCGACCGCTTTGACGGAATCGCCACCTTGAGCGACGACGCGCCAGCCGCCAATGTGGAAACGTTTGGCCACGAACTAGCCGCGATCGCGGCGACGCTGGCGCGCGAGGCCCAGCCAGCGCTCACGATGGCGCAACACAGCCTCGACACCGCACCACATACCGATGACGACCCCGCGTTGCCGCCGAGCGAGTTCCCCGCGTTCGACTCAACCGACGAGGGACAGGATCCTTTCGATATTCCGGTCGAGCAGGATCCGGGACCGATCATCCCCAGCGATCAACAACTCGGCGCAAACCATCGGCCGCCGGTGACCGAGTCCGCCGCCACGCGACGACGCTATGCCGTGATCGCCGTGCCGCTCGCGCTACTGCTGATCGGCCAACTGGTCAACGGGTTTGCCGAGTCGCTGGTGACCGTGCCGGCACTAGGCCCGTGGCTCACGCAGCTCTACGCGGCCTTGGGACAACATCTGGAACCACGCGTGGATCCCACCAGCTTCGAAATCCAGCGGGCGAGCCGCTCCAGCACCGAGGTCGCCGGACAACTGACGCTGCACGCTCTCATCATCAATCACGCCACGCACGCGCAACCGCTACCGCTGGTTCGCGTCACGCTCGAAGACGCCAACGGCACACGGGTCGGTCGCAGGGAGTTCCAACCGAACGAGTATCTCCCCGACCAAAACAGCAGCCATCGCACCACGATGACACCGGACGAGCGCGCCGAGGTATCACTGACGCTGGTCGACCCGGGAGCGGACGCGGTCGGTTTCAAACTGGAAGCCTGCGTCAGGCAAGAACAGACATCACGCTGCGGGTCCGACACACGATCCTCGCCGACGCCTCCATGAAAATCGGCGCCTTCGAACTCAGCGCACCACTGGCGCTCGCGCCGATGGCGGGCGTCACCGACGCGCCATTCCGACAGCTCTGCCGAGGCCTCGGCGCCGCCATCGCAGCCTCGGAGATGGTCACCTCCGACACACGCCTGTGGCATACGACGAAGTCACGCCGGCGCCTTGACCATACCGGAGAAGTCGAGCCGAGAATCGTCCAGATCGCCGGCGGCGAGCCGCTGATGATGGCCGAGGCGGCGCGCCGCAATGTGGATCTCGGCGCGCAAATCATCGACATCAACATGGGCTGCCCGGCCAAGAAAGTCTGCAATCGCGCGGCAGGATCGGCACTGCTGCGCGATGAAGCGCTGGTGGCCGACATCCTGTCAGCCGTCGTCAATGCCGTATCCGTTCCGGTGACCCTCAAGATGCGCACGGGTTGGGACCGAGAACACCGCAATGGCGTCGCGATCGCCAAACTTGCCGAAGCGAGCGGCATCCAGGCGCTGGCCGTTCATGGCCGCACACGGGCGGATCACTACGAAGGCACCGCCGAATACGACACCGTCCGTGCGATCAAGTCCACCGTGCGCATACCGGTACTGGCCAACGGGGACATCGACAGCGGCCCCAAAGCGCGTGCGGTCCTCGACCAGAGCGGTGCCGATGGCGTAATGATCGGTCGGGCGGCTCAGGGAAAGCCTTGGATTTTCAGGGAAATACGGGAATATCTCAGCACAGGCCGCTCCTTACCTGCCCCAGCCGTCGGGGAAGTCCGTGATATCATGGTTTCGCACTTGGAGCGGCTGTACGCCTTCTATGGCGAACAAGACGGTGTTCGGGTCGCACGCAAGCATCTTGGCTGGTACCGCGATACCGCGGTCACCGCCCATCCGGAGTTCACTCTCGCAGAGGCGCCCTTGAGTGCCGAGGCGACGTTGTTTCGGCAGATGCGAACGGCGTCCACGACGACGCATCAACTGCAACTCGTACACGATTGGTTTGAGATAATCGAAGCGCAGACGGACACGCGATCCAATCGGGCAGCCGTTGCCTGAGCGGTGGTCGTCGAGCGATAGAGCGCAGGCAGGGCGCGATCAATGGTCAAGACTAAGAAAGTCACGCGGACGCCAAGCCGCAGACACCTCGGTGACATGCCCCTCAGGGCGCATGCCGAAGCAGCACTTGGCGCGTACTTTGAGAAACTCAACGGCCATCGGCCCGCCGATCTCTATGCACTGGTACTGCGCGAAGTGGAAGAACCGCTATTTCATGCCGTGATGCGCCACACGGAAGGCAATCAGGTGCGCGCCGCCGAGATGCTCGGTATCAATCGCGGCACCTTGCGCCGCAAACTCAAGAGCTACGGCCTTGCCGGCTGACCACGGACTGCGCCAGCCGATACGTCGCGCGCTGCTCAGCGTATCGGACAAACGCGGCGTCGTGGTGCTCGCGCAGGCGCTCGTCGACGCCGGCGTCGAACTGCTCTCGACGGGCGGCACGGCGGCATTGCTCGCCCAGGCCGGCATCACGGTCACCGAAGTCGCCGCCTACACGGGCTTCCCGGAAATCATGGACGGTCGCGTCAAGACGCTGCACCCGCGCATCCATGGCGGCCTGCTCGGACGCCGCGGCCTCGATGACGCCGTGATGCTCGCGCACGACATCGCGCCGATTGATCTGTTGATCGTCAACCTCTATCCGTTCGCGGAAACCATCGCTCGAGCGGATGCAAGCTACGACGAGAGTGTGGAAAACATCGACATTGGTGGACCAGCGATGCTCAGGGCCGCCGCGAAGAACCATGCCGCGGTCACCGTGGTGGTTGATCCAGACGACTATCCCGAACTGCTGACGGCAGTCGCGGCCGGCGGCACCGACTTTCCTTTGCGCCAGCGCCTCGCCGCGCGCGCCTACGCCCATACCGCACGCTACGACACCATGGTGGCCGAGTGGTTTTCGCGCACGATCGCTCCCGACACCGATGCCTTTCCGCCAGCGCTGACATTGCGCTTCCTCAAGAATACCGACCTTCGGTACGGCGAAAACCCACATCAACAGGCTGCGTTCTATCGTGACGCGATCCTGACGAAAGGTAACGTGGCCTCCGCGCAGCAACTCCAGGGCAAGGCGCTCTCCTACAACAACATTGCGGATGCCGACACCGCACTGGAATGCGTACGTCAGTTCGACAGTCCGGCCTGCGTGATCGTCAAACACGCCAACCCCTGCGGCGTGGCCGTGGCCGCGTCGCCGGAAGCCGCCTATCGACAGGCGTACCGCACGGATCCGACGTCGGCATTTGGCGGCATCATCGCTTTCAACCGGGAACTGGATCCAACGACCGCGCAAGCCATCATCGAGCAACAATTCGTCGAGGTCATCATTGCGCCGAGCGCCTCGGCCGAGGCGCTCGCGATCACCGGAGAAAAGCCCAACGTGCGGGTCATGATCACCGGGCCTCTGACCCCATCGACAGGTCGAGTACTGGAATATCGCAGCGTGTCCGGCGGACTACTCGTACAAGACCGAGATCAAGGGCTGGTGACCAAGGACGATCTGCAGATCGTCACTCGGCGCAAGCCCACCGCGCGGGAACTCGAGGATCTTCTGTTCGCGTGGCGGGTATGCAAACACGTGAAGTCGAACGCCATCGTGCTGGCACGAGATCACCTGACCCTCGGTGTCGGCGCCGGCCAGATGAGCCGTGTGGTGTCGAGCCGCATTGCCGCGATGAAAGCTGCCGATGCTGGCCTCGATATTCGCAACAGCGTCATGGCCTCCGATGCTTTTTTCCCCTTCCGTGACGGCCTCGACGTCGCTGCCGAACAGGGCATCGCCGCCGTGATACAGCCGGGCGGTTCGCTCAAGGATGAAGAGGTCATCGCGGCCGCCGACGAACACGGCCTCGCGATGTTATTCACCGGGATGCGCCATTTCCGGCACTGAGGATTTTGATCATGCGGGTACTGATCATCGGCTCCGGCGGACGCGAACACGCGCTGGCCTGGAAAGTAGCGGCCTCGCCGCGCGTCACGCACGTCTACGTCGCGCCTGGCAACGCCGGCACCGCCCTGGAGCCGCGTTGCGAGAATGTGGCGATCGCGGCCGACGATGTGCCGGCCTTGCTTGCTTTCGCGGTTCGCGAACAGATCGATCTTACGATCGTCGGCCCGGAAGCACCGCTGGTCCTCGGCGTGGTCGATGCCTTCGAGGCGGCGGGCCTGCGCTGTTTCGGCCCCTCCCGCGCTTGCGCACGACTCGAGGGATCCAAGGCTTTCAGCAAGGATTTTCTGCATCGGCATGGCATTCCGACTGCACGCTATGCGCGCTTCACCCGCAACGACTTCGATCCCGCGTTTGTTCGCTCGCAGCGACCGCCGATCGTCGTCAAGGCCGATGGCCTGGCTGCCGGCAAGGGCGTGGTGATCGCCGCCACGCACGCGGAGGCCCTTGAGGCCATCCAACTCATGTTCGACGGACAGTTCGGCAGCGCCGGCGATACCATTGTCGTCGAGGAATTTCTGCCCGGCGAAGAGGCGAGTTTCATCGTGATGGTCGATGGCCGTCACTCGCTCGCGCTGGCGACGGCACAGGATCACAAGCGCCTGCTAGATGGCGATCTCGGCCCGAACACGGGCGGCATGGGCGCGTACTCGCCGGCGCCGGTCGTTACCCCGGAACTGCACGCACGCATCATGCGTGAAGTCATCGAGCCCACCGTGGCGGGTCTTGCCGCCGACGGGACGCCGTATCGTGGCTTCCTCTACGCGGGCTTGATGATCGCACCCGACGGCACGCCGAATGTCCTTGAGTTCAACTGTCGCTTCGGAGACCCCGAGACACAACCCATCCTGACGCGACTTCAATCAGACCTCGTGGATCTGGTCGAGGCGGCGCTCGAGGGCTCGCTCCATCAGATCGAAGCGCAGTGGGATTCACGGGCGGCGGTGGGTGTCGTGCTCGCCGCAGGCGGCTACCCGAACACCTCTCGGACCAACGACCGCATCGAGGGCCTGGAGGCTGCGGCGCGTCTACCCGGCAAGGTATTCCATGCCGCGACACGCAGTTCAGCGGATGGCGTGATGACAGCCGGAGGTCGGGTCCTCTGCGCCGTCGGACTGGGATCGAACGTGGCCGCCGCCTGTCGCGAGGCGTACGCGCTTGCCGACATGATCCATTGGCCCGGCCTACAGTATCGACGCGACATCGGTCACCGGGCGATCGCCCGAGAGTCGGCGACACCCGCATGAGTGCACTGCTCGTGCGGCGTCGGCATCAGCTTGCGCGAATCGATGCCGAGCAGCGCCTTGAACGCATTGCCGACAAGATGACGGAGCGCTTCGGAGCCGTCTGCACGAAATCGGGGGCGGTCATCACCGTCGAACACCGTGACGTCAATGGCACGATCACGATCGCCGACACCGAGGTGGTGATCGAGGCGCGGCTCGGCGGCGCACTCGGTCTTTTCAAACGTCGTGTCGAGTCGGAGATCGAGCGCATTCTGGATCGCGAGCTCGGCTGATGGAACCGTCGACGATCACCCTCAGACGGGCAACGCTCGCGGATGCGGACGATCTGGCGCGCTTTGGCGCGCAATCCTTCCGGGACGCTTACGCACACACCACCGATCCAAGTGATTTGGCGTTGCACATCGAACAGACGTTCACTTCGGAACGACAACACGCCGAGATCGGCAGTCCCGATGTGCGGCTGATGCTCGCGCTCGACCAGAATGAGATCGCAGGCTACTCGTACGTGCACCTTGCGAGTCCGCACGCACTCGTCGACCAGTCGGGAGCTGCAGAGCTCAAGCGCTTTTATGTCGGGGCGGCGTGGCATGGCTGCGGCGTCGCCCAATCGCTGATGCAGGCGACCCTAGAGGCCAGCCGAGCAGAAGGCGCTCGCGCCGTATGGCTGACCGTCTGGAGCGAAAACGCGCGAGCGCTTCGTTTTTACGCTCGGATGGGCTTTGTGGACATTGGCGAAACAACCTTCCTGCTGGGTACCGATCTCCAGAACGATCGGGTGCTCAGTTTCCGTTGCTAGGCCACGCAGAAGTCCGCCTATACTGGTCTCCCGACATCCTCCAAGGTGCATCCATGAACACCGTCAGTCGTCGTGTACTCTCACTGGCGCTCTGCTGCCTGTCACTCGGCCTACCGCTCCTGGCGCACAGCGCAGCGGCGGATCCTGCGCTTCTCGAGGCGATCGCCAGCAGTCATCGCGATGCCAAGTTCGTCGCCCGCGATGGCGCCCGCCATCCAGCCGAGGAGCTCGCATTCTTCGGCTTGACGCCGCAGATGACCGTCGTCGAACTTTCGCCGGGTGGCGGTTACTGGACCGAAATTCTCGGTCCGTACCTTGCGCCACACGGCACCTACTACGTCGCCCTTCCAGCCGGGCCCAATGACCAAGCGCCCTCGACACTCGATCGTTGGCGGCAACGCATCGCCAGCGAACCTGCGCGCTACGGCAACCCTACGCTGAGCACACTCGGTCGCGGCCATGATCTTGCCCCCGAGGGATCCGCGGATCTCGTACTGACGTTCCGCAACATCCACAACTGGATGGGCGATGGACAGATCGACGCGGTACTGCACGCCATCTACCGAACGCTGAAACCCGGCGGCATCCTTGGCGTCGAGGAGCATCGTGGCCGCAACGACCGCCCTCAGGATCCCAAAGGCGACAACGGCTACGTGCGTCAGGACTACATGATCGCACTCGCCAAGCAAGCGGGGTTCGAACTGGTCGCGAGTTCCGAGCTGCTCGCGAACCCCAAGGACACCAAGGACTGGCCAGACGGCGTCTGGACGCTACCGCCGACACTGAGCCGCGGCGACGTCGATCGTGACACCTACATCGCCATCGGCGAAGCAGACAACTTTCTGCTCAAGTTCCGCAAACCCGCGCATCCAAAAGCGCGCCGCGGACACCATACGCCGTGAGACTAGAATTCCGTTGAGCGGCGCCGGGGCAGCGGGCGTCACACCCGGTCACGAGCGTCAGTCGCGAGCGCGCTGCTCGCGGACATGGTCGACATAGCGCCACAGGTACCAGCTGGCGATCGTGCGGTACGGGGCCCAACGGACGCCGTAGTTCGCAAGCCACCCCGGTGTCGGCTGCTTTCGCTTGCCGTACAGCAGGCGAAAGCCCTCGCGAATCCCATAATCCGCCACGGGCAGAATGTCCGGGCGGTTGAGCGTGAACATCAGGATCATCTCGACGGTCCAGCGCCCAACACCACGAATCGCGGTCAGCCGCTCGATGATGTCCTCGTCGGAGAGTCGCTGGATGCGACGACGATCAGGCACCGTCCCATCGATGGTGTGGCTCGCCACATCCTTCATGGCACGGAGCTTGCTCTGCGAAAGACCGACACCTCGCAGCAACTCGTCGCTCGTCGACACGAGCTCTTCTGGGGACGGCAAGCGGCCGTGACTGTACAGGGCGCGTAAGCGCGTAAGGATCGCGGCGGCCGCCTTGCCATGCAACTGCTGATGAGCGATCGCCGAGAGTAGGGCCTGGTAGGGCGTCCCGCGACCCGGCGTCAATCGGCACGGCCCCACACGCTCAATCGCAAGAGCCAAACGGCCATCGGCACGCTTCAACGCTGCGATGGCCGTCTTCGTGGTCACGACGAACTACCGCTTCATCGAGCCGAAGAACTCATCGTTGGTCTTGGTGTCCTTCATCTTGTCGATCAAGAACTCGACCGCCGCGAGTTCATCCATCGGATGCAGCAGCTTTCTCAAGATCCACATCTTCTGAAGCTCTTCCGGCGAGGTGATGAGCTCCTCGCGACGCGTACCGGAACGGTTGATGTTGACCGCCGGGAAGATGCGGCGCTCCGCGATACGACGATCCAGATGGATTTCGGAATTACCGGTTCCCTTGAATTCCTCGTAAATCACGTCGTCCATGCGGGACCCGGTGTCGATCAGCGTGGTCGCGATGATGGTCAGCGAACCACCCTCCTCGACGTTACGAGCCGCACCGAAGAAGCGCTTCGGACGCTGCAGGGCATTCGCGTCGACACCACCGGTCAGCACCTTGCCGGAACTCGGTACGACGGTGTTGTAGGCGCGCGCCAGACGGGTGATTGAATCCAGCAGGATCACCACATCACGCTTGTGCTCGACGAGGCGCTTGGCCTTTTCGATCACCATCTCCGCGACCTGAACATGGCGACTTGCCGGTTCATCGAAGGTCGAAGCAACCACTTCACCCTTCACCGTACGCGACATCTCGGTCACTTCCTCGGGCCGCTCGTCGATCAGCAGCACGATCAGGTACACCTCCGGATGATTGAAGGTGATGCTGGTAGCGATGTTCTGAAGCAACATGGTCTTGCCGGCTTTTGGCGGCGAGACGATCAACCCACGCTGGCCCTTGCCGAGCGGCGCGCACAGGTCGATCACGCGGGCAGTCATGTCTTCGGTGCTGCCGTTGCCGCGCTCGAGCTTGAGCCGCTTGGTCGGATGGAGCGGCGTCAGGTTCTCGAACAAGGCCTTGTTACGCGAGCTTTCCGGCGCATCGAAGTTGATCTGGCCAACCTTGAGCAGCGCGAAATAGCGCTCGCCGTCCTTGGGAGGACGAATTAACCCGGAAATCGAATCACCGGTCCGCAGGTTGAAGCGACGAATCTGGCTCGGACTAACGTAGATGTCATCGGGTCCGGCCAAATAGGAGCCATCGGCCGACCGCAGAAACCCAAAGCCATCCTGCAGGATTTCCAGAACACCATCGCCATGGATGTCCTCGCCGTTGCGGGCGTGCGCCTTGAGCAACGAGAAGATCACATCCTGCTTGCGCTGACGCGCGACGTTCTCAATACCCAGACCTTCGGCAACCTGAACCAGCTCGTGTATGGGCTTCTTCTTCAGGTCCGTGAGACTCATCGACCGACGCACGACCTCGAGGTCAGCCATCGCGATGATGCCGATGTCGTCACTGTCGGGGAAATCCTCCGGCGGTGCGCCTTCAGGGCGTGGCCCGCGCCAATTCGGATCACGATTGCCGTCGACGTTACCGCCGCGGTGTCCACCGTGCTTTTGTCCCTTGGACCGGTTGTTGCGGCCCGGGCCACCCAGATAGCCCCTCACAGGTAGCTGTCCAGGAAAGCGCTCAGTTGCGACTTCGATACCGCACCGACCTTCTGCGCTTCCACCGAGCCATTCTTGAAGAGCATCAGGGTGGGAATACCACGCACGTTATATGTGCGAGGCGTGCCGGCATTCTTGTCGATATCGATTTTGGCCACTTGCACACGGTCGCCATATTCCGCCGCGATTTCATCGAGAATCGGGGCGATCGCCTTGCATGGGCCGCACCACTCGGCCCAGAAATCGAGAAGCACTGGCTTTTCGGACTTCAAAACATCTTTGTCAAAAGCAGCATCGGTGGTGTGAATGATATTTGGACCGCTCACGCGGGGATCCTCCTTGGAGGGATGAAGTGACACAGAGGTAAAAAATCAAGGAAATCGGGGATGATGAACTCGAAAAGGATATCTATGGCGGTGTGCTGGCGAGCTGCGGTGGCGTGACCCGGCACACTGGGTGCCCGTTGGGTCGCCCCGAATGCTAGTGACGGCGCGACGGCGTTACGGCAATATGTGCGATGCGTCCTCGGAGGAACAGTCGCTGTAGGCCAGATTCTCCGGATGTGTGTTCGGTCTAGACTATGGTGATTTGTTGAAGGACCCGGCGGTCCCGCGTGTAAACCCGAAGTGGTGTCCCGGTTCAAGAACCCACCGATGACGGCTCTGGGTGCTTGATCGGGCGCGGCATGCGCTGCCAATTGAGATGATGTTTTAGCCGTTTTACGGGCGCTTTGCAAGCCTCCGCCCTTTCATGACAGAAATCAAGATGTGGTATCCGTGACTTCAGAGACCCCCGTTTCAGACATCAGCTTCTCCAGTCTGCACTTGCCGGACAGCCTCGCCCGCGGCATCGCGGATGCGGGCTTCGAGCGCTGCACCCCGATCCAAGCCGGCACGCTACCACGCGCACTCGCCGGCCTCGATGTTGCCGGTCAGGCGCAAACAGGCACCGGCAAGACAGCGGCCTTTCTGGTCGCCATGTTCGCCCAACTGCTCAAGAATCCACCGGCAGCCGACCGACCCAGCACGTCGCCACGTGGATTCATCCTCGCGCCCACGCGCGAACTCGCGATCCAAATACACAAGGACGCGGAACTGCTAGGCCAGTACTGCGGCCTGAATCTCGGTCTCGCCTTCGGAGGCGTCGACTACGAGCGCCAACGACTGCAACTCGCCGCCGGCGTCGACATCCTGATCGGCACGCCGGGTCGCATCATCGATTTCTTCAAGCAGCGCGTCTTCGATCTGCGCCACGTCGAGGTTCTGGTGCTCGACGAAGCCGATCGCATGTTCGACCTTGGCTTCATCGATGACATCCGCTATCTGATGCGTCGCTTGCCCGAACCCGCCAAGCGACTGTCGATGCTGTTTTCTGCCACGCTCTCCCAACGCGTGCTGGAACTCGCCTACGAGCACATGAATGAGCCGGAACTGATCCGTATCGAACCGGAAAAAATGACCGCGGACCGGGTACGGCAGTCGATCTACTTCCCGGCCATGGAGGAAAAAACGGGACTGCTGATCGGATTGCTGAAGAAACTCGGAGCCACGCGCACGATGGTCTTCGTGAACATGAAGCGCACGGCTGAACGCCTGGAAGCCACGCTACGCGCCAACGACATCAATGCCGAAGCCATGTCGGGCGATGTGCCCCAGAACAAGCGGATGCGCATGCTGCGCGATTTTCACGAGGGCAAACTGCCGGTGTTGATCGCAACCGACGTCGCGGCCCGTGGGCTCCACGTCCCGGAAGTCAGCCACGTCTTCAACTACGATCTGCCACAGGACCCGGAAGACTACGTGCATCGCATTGGTCGAACCGGCCGCGCCGGCGCCGCGGGTGACGCGATCAGCTTTGGTTGCGAGGATTACGTTCAGTCATTGCCGGACATCGAGGCCTACATCGGTCGCAAACTGCCGGTGGAACGCGTCGAACCGGAGATCCTCGCCTCCGTGATCGCGGCCAAATCGAGCCCGGATCATCATCGTGGCGGGCCGCACGGGCGTGCGGGCGGCCGCTCGCGACCCGGCCCTCGCCGTGAGGGCGCACCGCCCCGACCGCGCGGCCAAACCGGTCAGGATCGATCGGCACCGCGCCCGGCACCCACCGCATCGCTAGCACCTCCTGTGGCACCGCCATCTCCGGAAACACCGCCGACCACCGCGACAGGTGACGCCACCGGCAAGAAACGTCGGCGTCGCAAGCGGGGTCGTGGCGGCGCGAATCGCGCCAATCCAACGCCAACCATAGCCTCGTCAGCGCACCCGTCGCCGTCGATCAAGGTGTGGTGGCTTGGCGGCGCCGCGATACTCAGCCTCGTCGCCGCCGGACTCCTCTGGTTCGCCATGCGTCGCTGAGGTCGTCGGCCGTCACAACAGATCGGCAACCGAGTCGATCCCTTCAAAGTCACGGGTATCGCGAACGACCCCACCGGAATCGGGGCGTCGTATGGCGCGTAGCCAACGGATCCCGTAAGCGCGTGCGGCACGCAACACCGGCAAACTGTCGTCGATCAGCAACGTCGTGGCGGGATTGAAGGGCGTGTGCTCGCAAAACTTCGGCCAGAAGGCCGCGGTCTCCTTGGGCACGCCGAATGGGTGAGTCGAATAGACCGCGTCGAAGTGACGCCCCACCGCGACCCGGGCATCCTTGATCGCATAAGTATCCGGATGCGCGTTGGTAAGTATCCAGCGACGCTTGCTGAGCGCGGCGAGTCGCGCCAAAAACTGCGGCGCACCCTCCAGCCAACGAATCCGGTCGCCGGCGGCCACCTTCAACGCGCGGATGTCGATCTCCAGTTCGCGGCTCCAGTGGTCGATGCAATACCAAAGCAACTGCCCCTGCACGGCCTCAAAACGCGGCGTCAGCCGACGCGTGGCCTCCGCCGACGTCAGCCCGTGACGCCCGGCATACACGTCGGGCAGGTGTTCCTGCCAAAACCATTGATCGAATGCCAGATCCAGCAAGGTGCCGTCCATGTCGATCAGCACGGTCTCGATCTGCTGCCACGGCAGAGGTGGGGCCAGTACGCTCATGACCCTATGATATAACGACCTCCCCGTGAGGAAGCCTGTCGATAATGCGAATGCGATCTTGTCCCGCCTCTGCCCCATGGTTTGTTTGCGCTGAGCCGCGCTGTCTGGCGTTATCCGGTGGCGCCGCTCATGACTGAACTCTTCGCCGTACTGATCATCGGTGGCGTGCTGGCGCTCCTGTGGCGTGCGGCCGACGAAGCGCGGTCGATCGCGCTTGCCGCGGCTGTGCGCGCCTGCCGCGATGCTCACGTTCAACTACTGGATGGCGTCGTGGTCTTCAAGTCGTGGCAGTTCGCGCGAACCCGTCGGGGCAGGGCTTTCGAGCGCACCTATCTCTTCGACTACTGCGATGATGGCAGTACTCGTCGACAAGGCTTCGTGATGCTGCGAGGACGTGACGTCGAGGTCGTTGGCCTCGGACCGACGCTACTGCAGGACACGTTACATTGAACTCGATCGACCTGCATCTGCACTCGGTGCACTCGGATGGGGTGCTGAGCCCGCAGTCGCTGGTCGAACTGCTCGCCGCTAGCGACGTGAAACTATTCGCACTGACCGACCACGATACGGTGGCAGGCCTCGCGGAAACGCGCGCGGCAGCGCTCGCGCATGGCCTGACCTTGATCGATGGGATCGAGCTTTCGACGCAATGGCGTGGCCGCACATTGCATGTCCTCGGGCTGTCGATCACGCCGTCGGCAGACAGCATCCTCCGGGGGGTCGATGAACGCCGCGAGCTCAGGCAAGCCCGCGCCGTGGAGATCGCACGCCGCCTGGATCGCGCTGGCGTACCCGGCAGCACGGCACTCGAGCAGTTCAAGAACCACCCGGCACCGACGCGGACCCACTTCGCCCGCGCGCTCGTGGCGCTGGGTGTGGTCGAGGACGAACAGAGCGCCTTCAAGCGGTGGCTGGGAGCCGACCGACCGGGACAGGTCGGTACGGCCTGGCCGACGCTCGAGACCACCATTGCGACCATCGTTCAGGCAGGTGGCGTCCCGGTCCTCGCTCATCCGCTGCGCTATCGACTGTCCGCAGGGCAGCGCCGCACGCTGATGAAGGAGTTCCGCGCCGGGGGCGGCATCGCCATCGAAGTGGTCACGGGAGGTGCGGCGCCACATCAGATCGAAAGCGCGACCGGTCTTGCGCTACGCGCAGATCTCGAAGGCTCGATCGGCTCCGACTGCCACGATCCCAAGCTCCCGTGGCATCGACCGGGACGATTGGCTAAGCTGCCACCGACTCTGGTACCGGTATGGCACCGTTGGACTTCGGGCGCGAACTGACCTAGCGACCTATGACGGACAGCACCAAGATCAACACGGAACTGCTGCAACGGCTGCATCGGCTTCGATCGCTCCGGATCGAACATCGCGACCTTGACGATGTGATCCACCGCCTGCAGCTCGACTTCAGTGCGGACGAATTGCAGATCAAGCGCCTCAAAAAGCGCAAACTGATGCTGAAGGACCAGATCGCCCGCCTCGAAAGCGAGCAGATCCCGGATCTCAATGCCTGACGAGCAGGCGGACGAGGTAGGCAAGCTATGAACACAATTCTCGCGATGATCGCTCGCTTCGAAACGGCTTGGCTCACGCCCGGCGCGCTGCTGGGCCTTGGGCTACTGATCATCGCCATCATGGCCGGGTGGACCGTGTCACGCGTCGTTGCCCGCTGGCGGCCGGCGGCCGGCGGCCGTCTCGCACGTGAAATTGCTCTTTTGATCGCGCCCTACAGCGTGATCCTGATCCTGCTCGGCGCGGCCCGGAGCGTCGTGCTACTCGACATGGCCAACATGGATCCCCGCTTCCTGAATCTGAGCATCGAACTCGCCGGGGCACTGGCCGCCATCCGCGGCGTCGCCTTCCTGATCCGTCTCTCCCTGAGTCACAACAATCGGCTGCGCGTCTGGGAATTTCGGGCGGCGATCATCGTCTGGCTGTTCGTGGCACTCCACATCCTGGGTTGGCTCGAGGCGCTCATCGGCCTGCTGGACTCGGTCCGAGTGACCAACGAAAAACCCGGCGAGGCCGCACTGACGCTGTGGACCATCCTCCGCTCGATATTCACGGTTGCGGCTTTCCTGATCGTGAGCGCCTGGATCGGTCGCTCGCTGGAACACCGGATCGGCACGATCCAGGGACTCGCGCCCACCACCCGTATCGCGGTCTCGAAGTTCATCTACGCACTGGTCATCGGACTGGGCGTACTCACCGGTTTGTCGGCATCTGGCCTCAATCTGACGGCATTCAGTATTTTCGGCGGTGCACTCGGCCTGGGTCTTGGCTTTGGCCTCCAGGCCATCGCTGCGAACTTTGTCAGTGGCTTTGTGTTGCTGATGGACAAGTCCATCAAACCGGGAGACGTGATTAGCTTCACCGGCAGCATCGGCACCAGCACGGAGGGGTTCGGGTGGGTGCAGGCACTGCGTGGCCGCTACGTCGTCGTTCGGGATCGCGACGGCGTGGAAACGCTGGTGCCAAACCAGAACCTGATCACCAACCAGGTGATCAACTGGAGTTACAGCGACAAACGGGTACGACTGAAATTACCCGTACGCATCAGTTATGAAGATGACCCCGAGCAGGCCATGGAGGTTTTGCTGCGAGCGGCCACCTGTTCGGAAAGAATTCTCCGTGATCCAGCCCCGGTCGCGAGGTTGATGGGCTTTCATGACTATGGCTTGGATCTGGAACTGAGGTTCTGGATCGCGGATCCCCAAGCCGGCGTCAACAACGTGCGCTCGGACGTCAACCGCGCGATCTGGGCGCTGTTCAAGCAACACGGCATCCAGATCCCCCGCGCCCAACTCGACGTCCGCATGTTCGACGCCGACGGCCGCATCGTCGGCACCGGCTCACTCCCCGCTGTACCGGGCCGACACCCGACCGCGAACACGCCGGCACGCTCGACGAGCGCCAACGCCGTCGCGGACAGCCCTCCCGCACCACCGATTCAAACACCGTTCGGTGGCTAGCCGGTCATGGAAATCGCACCGGGCCTCGTGATCCCCGACGGCGACATCGAGTTCCAGTACATTCGCTCTCCCGGACCCGGCGGCCAGAACGTCAACAAGGTCGCCAC
>Ga0164296_1002202_pt1 | contig 19744 bp, 23 predicted proteins | sample GEODES057metaG_FD_113533 | JGI IMG/M metagenome (GOLD analysis project Ga0164296, IMG submission 113533) | Dystrophic lake water microbial communities from Trout Bog Lake, Wisconsin, USA - GEODES057 metaG | ecosystem: Environmental > Aquatic > Freshwater > Lake | place: USA: Trout Bog Lake...
ACGTTTCATTAATAGTTTGTTTTTGATGTAGTTCATCAACAAGCGTAAACAAGCTACTACTCATTTTAAAAGAATTTTCATTATGTGGTAAATATTGACTATAGTTTTTAAGATTCAATGCATTTTCATAAAGCGATTGTACATTTTCAGGCGTGCATTTTTGAATCGATGCTGTTGATCTAATATTTACGACAAAACCATACTCATTTCCATCAAATTGCGACACTTGAAGAAAACTGCATCCAGATAATAAAAGAAAAGCGACAGCTAATATTTTTTTCATGGGTTAATCCTCTTTTGTTCTTTCAGCCACATTTGAATACCGGTCATTTTGTCTGCAAGTTCGTGGTAGAGTTCGTAGTTTGCGGCAATTGTGTCTTCGACTTCAGAGAGTGCAACTCCGGAATCGGTTCCAACCAATCCTGAGGAAAGTCCGGAAACGGTACCTTTAGCGGAGTCGTTGTGCACCCGAATAAAAGACTCAGGAACAGTACACATATGGTCATCAGCGGTAGTAATTTCTTTAACAATTTCGTCATGTATCACCCTGTCTTGAATTATTTTGTCGTGTATATATTTAACAACTTCTTGTGTGACAACTTTTTGTTCTGTCACAATTTTTTCAACTTCAGCTTTTGCATTAATTAAAATGTCTTGTCTACCATCGATATAGAAACCTGCCCCAAATAATGCGATAGCAATAATACGAATTGGTAATCTATAGATAAATGGTATGATTGAATTAAAGAAAACTTCAATGATAAACAATCCAGCACCAACGCCAATTATTATCCAAGGTACCCAAGTTGGTAATAATTCTAAAAAATAATTAAATGAAAACATAATTTAAATCTTAGGTGGTTTTCTTGTAAACATTCCACTCATTATTGGATTATTTTTCTTTTTTCTGTTAACACCAGGTTCTGCAAATTTAGCGGGTCCTGCACCAATACCTGCAACACCAGCAGTTACATTAGTAGGACCTGCAACCATTGCGGCACCACCGTCTTCTTGTAATTGTCTAAATTGTTTAAATGAAAACATTAGCAGTTCCACTTTCTTAGCGACTTATTGATTCTTGAATCAGGATCATGTGCAGTCTTTGCCGATGTTAGACGTTTCTTCATGCCAGACATTCTAGCACAAAATGATTTTCTACGATTTGCGGCTTTACTACCGGCTTTTAGTTTTGAAGGTTTTGTTGTTACAGCAGTTTGTAAGTGATGTCCTGGATTTGCTCTGTTGTATGATGCAACACCTTTTGAATTTAAACCACCTTTAGGATCTTTACCTTCTTTTCTTTCCCATGCTTCAGATTCCCAAATAACTTCTTCAGGTACACAATTAGGTACTGTTCTACCGTTTTTCTTTTTTGTACCGACAGCAGTATAATCTGTCCTACAAGCCTTTTTGAGTTCACCAGTAGGTTCTTTTACTTCATTACAAAATTGTTTAAATGATTTCATATTTGACTTAGTATTTCTGCAACACTTTCTTCGTAAGGTATATTACCAACTATAATATTTTTTCCGTTTATACCATAAATAAAATCCGGCATTAAATTTAGATATGCTAAACACGTTTTCAGCACATCATAATCTCTTTCATCTATTTTATAAAATAACATTCTTGCCATATGTTCTGGTCCAAAAACATTATTCAATAAAATTATATGATTTAAAATTAATCTCTCTTTAAAAGACTTTGTAGATTTATAACGTCTAAAAAGTCTTTTGAGATATTTAATTCTTTTAATATCACTTTCGAATTCCGACATAATACAATTAGGTGACGTATAGCATTTGGCCGCATACATCAAGAAATTTTCATCATTCAAATTTTCAAACATAGTTAAAAAGGGACACAAGGTCCCTTATGTTATACGCCAGTATAAGCAATAATAGTATTACTAATATTACCTGATGCTGAATTAGTTGCTGTTGGATTTGCTAGAGTTGCCAAAGTTTCGCTAATGTAACGAACTGTACCGTCATTGTTAATTTTTCTTTGAATGTGCACCCAACCGGTATGTGGTGGCTTAACTCTAACGTTATTATTAGCGAAACGTGTTGGGGTAACTAAAATTGTGTCTGCATTGTATGTTTTTTCAACAGGTTTATTTGTCGAATAAACAATTGAGTTATCAAACTCAGCAATATAACCAGCACTAACTGTATTAAACAGATTTGATGCAAGTGTAATTGTGTTACCTGATGTTGATGATACGGTTGTATTTGATGCAAAGAATCCTGGTACACCATTACCTGATGTTCCACCTTTGCTATCTGCTAGTCCGTTTGCCCAAAAATAGACATATTGACCGGCAACAATACCAATGTTAGCTACGTTATTTTGTCCACCATCATTGTATGAAACTTGAATTACATTGTTACCAGATGTATTACCTGTACGAACTGTTAACTGTGCAACAGGTACTGACAATGTTTCACGTTCATAGTTGAACTTTGGTTTTGCGTTGTGAGCGTCTGTATTACCCATTAATGACATTTGTTTTTCTCCTTAGGAAACTGTTTATATTCTATTTATCTTTTTACTTTAGCTGACGGTAAACCACCGTTTTGTCCTGGTCTACCTTGCATGGACGGGTCAATTTCAATAGTATCTCTTGGTTCACCCGTCATAGTTGTACCACCAGATAAGATAGCGGCGGCTTTTGGTTTTGCAACCCCCTCACCATCTTTTGCATTAGATTTATCCATCTTTGGCTTCTTGCCTGGAGTGGCTACTGACTTGTCAGCCTTCTCCCAATCGTATGTATCTTCTTTTACATGCTTTTTCTTCATAGCACGTTTGACTCTATTAAAGGTTTGTGATGTATCGTCTGTATTGTTGCCCATATCAAATGCCGTTTGTGTTGCGGACTGACCGTCCTGATAGATGTCTTCTTTTACTGGTATCTGTAAATGTGGTTCATCTTTGTGATCCTCATTCCATTTTTTAATGTGTTCTTTCTGTTTATCTGCAATGTCTTGGTAAACCTTGTGACGTTTAACTGCATAATCCAACATCTTTTCAGACGCAGACAACTTAGGTTTCTTGGCATCTGAAATGATTTGACTATCTACAGCCCAACCTTCCGCCACACCTTGCCCTTTACGCTTTTCCGCTCTAGTATCTAGTATATTGGACGCACGAAAAGCCATTGTTTTAAGTTTAAATGCTTTTTCTGGATCAGAAGTTTTTGCTTTTTCTTTCGCCTTTGTTCGATACTTTTTTAAAGTAGTATCACTTAGACCGCTTTTATCTTTATGCATAAAGGATTCATTCTGCTTTTTATAATAAGCACCTAATGCTCTTTTAATACGTTGAGCCTTGGAATCACCATTAAACATTTTATTATTTGAATGTACAAAATCGTGAATAGTTTCGCCCGCAGTTGTATCTTTAGTTAGAACCTCATCCAGTTCAATAGATTCCATGTTCTTTCTAACCATTGTTCCCATCGGATTTTTAATTTCTCTAGCAGGTTGTTTTCTTGCTTTGTTTGCATGAGACATTTCCTCATCGGATGGATTTTTAGGTTCAATTATTTCTTCAAACATATGATCCCTCATCCATTTTCTATAAGAATCAGATTTTGTGTGGGCAATTCTTTGATTCTTAGAAACGAATATAGGATTAATTCCTCTAGACTTTAGATATCTGGCAAGTGTGCCTGCTCTTTGGCCTTTGATAGAATCTTCAGATACTTGATTAGTTGCAGACCAAGGCTCCATTGGGTCCGTACCAAATTTCTTTGGTCGAGCCGGTCTTTGCAATATTGATTTAACTTTGTTAAACTTTTCAGACATTGTTAACCTTAGTTAGTCATCTTCCCAAGCATTTCATTCTTCATTTTATCAGCAGTTTTAACTGCAAGATATTTGGCCAATTTAACTGGCTTAGAATTATTAGTTACCATTGGTGAATCGCCTGTGCCAGAACCTGCTTCAGGTCCATGAAACGCTTCATTGTTTTGATGAATAATTGTTGTGTGATGCTGTGGTACATATATATGTTCTCTTTCAGATTTTGCACCATGAGGTTTAATTTCAAAAATATGACCATGAATATCATCCAAAGTACCTTCTTTACCTTTGTGAGGACCAGAATGTACTTTTAAATGTTCACCGTGAATGTGTTCAAATTCAGTTTCTTCTCTGTGCATGATTTTCTTCATCATTTTAACATCTTCTTTTTTATCTTTTGCTTCTTCTCTTGCATCATCTTTTTTAATCATTTTTGCAATAAGTTTTTTATCCTCATCGGCATCAGGATGTGATTCTTCTGCTTTCAATTCAACTTTACGACTGATATGTTGATTATCAAATTTCTTAGGTACTCTTATACGACCCGCTAAAGTATCTGTTGTTTTTGGTTTATCATCATCATTAACATATGTTTGAGCATCTTCTTTAGCAAGTTCTTTTGCTTTTTGCATTCCTCGACCAGCCATATTAGTTACTTTTCCACGACCGTCTTTATTGTCTGTTTTTTTAACCCAATCACCTTCATATTTAAAACCAGTCTTTTTACCATTTTTGTCATAATAATGAGTCGTTGTAGCTTCAGCCGCAAGACCTTCATTTTCATTCTCTTCTTTTTTCATTTTTTGTTTAGCGAATACACTTGCATTATGTGCATCACCAGCATCTTTAGCGGACTCTAAGTCTTTGCCGTGTTTCTTAGTGTACATTACGCTTGTATCAGAAAGACGTTTAGAATCATGTGTTCTTGTTAGATGTCTACCGAGTTCACTAGGTCTTTTGTTTTTATATGCAGTAAATGCATCTTCGACTTCGTTAACAGTCTCTTCTTTCATTTTGATTGGCTCATGTTTTTCTACAGATGATAATCTGTATTTGTCATATGCTTCAGATTTATTTAAATCGTGAGCTTTTGCAATAGCTTCTCTATCATCTTTCGCATTAATTAATGCCATTGCTTTCCACTCGCCAGTTTTTGGATCTTCGAAATGTGCGGCATGAGTTGTATTTTCCGTTACAACTTCTTCCGGTAAATTAGGTTTACTGTGTTTGCCTAATGATGCTTTAATGCTATTTTTCAAACGAGTTGGTTGAGAATCTCTTTCACTTTGAGAGAACTTATTTTTACCATCTGGTCTATTTCCGGCTGGAATATTTCTCAAATCAGTCTGACCTTCTCTTGGTTTCTTGTTAACAATATTTGTACCGATACGGTCACGCAATTCGTCTTTCTCAGCTATTTCAATTTCTTCTTTTTTTAAATTTTTAAGTGTCAATGCAAGTCTTGCACGTTGACCTGTTTTACCAGAATTATGTTTGTGTTTTTCTTCATATTCAGAAGTAGATTCACCTGCTTTTTTAGCGGCGGCTGTCAATGCACCAGGATGCTTGATAGCACCTTTAATCCAATTCTTTTCGGATAATGTATCTTCGTCAACCATAACGCCTTTACCACCGTAAATTACTTTTGTAACAGCATCAATGAATCTTTGGTCTGATTCTTTTTTAAGTAAATCTGATTGTTTGTCGTGCATTGATTTTTCATGTTTACCAACTTCTTTATCAGCAATCTTTAATGCTTCTTTATCGGCAATTTTTTTAACTTTACCAGTCGTAACATTTTCAGCTTCAACTAATTCATCATTAACTTCTACTGAGTCTCCCATATAACGACCTTGACCATAGCCTCTATTTTTACCAAAATCTTTAGTCTCAGGAGAAACATAACCGGTAGATTTTGGTTTTCCTTCGGCTTCTTTTGCTCTCTTAGCATCAAGTTCTTCACGTTCTTTTTTCTTTTGATCTGTAGTAACTATTCTTGCATTAGGCGTTATTTTTTTAGCCATACCTAAAATAGCATTAGCATCGATTTCATCGAGCTTTTCAGATTCTTTAAGTTTACCTGCTTTCTTTTCAGCCCTCAACTCGGCCGCAAGAAGCCAGTCAGGTTTTTTACCTGTTGGCTTAGAATCTTCTGATTTTTCCGCTTCATTCATTATAGAACTAACGGCATTAATCATTGATTGTGATATTTTGTCTTTTGCGAACATTATACTACTCCTAGTTTCTTCTTGTTTTTGTTTTTAACTGTTGGGGCCATTTTTTCAATATGGTCCTTATCTTTGTATGTTCTCATACCTTCTTTATCCATACCGCCGGTTGCATTACCAGAGACACCCCAAGGAGTTTCACCTGGACTATCTATTGATTCTGCCTGCTTTCTAAAAGCACTAAAACTATGTTCTCCAAGACCCATTTGAGTACCTGAACGTGAACTGAATGTATCCCCAAGGCCATTGCCTAAAGTATTTTTACCCCCAGTTACTGGATTACCTACGCCTTTACCTTTGAGGATTTTTTCGATGTTGGCGTCTTTGTTGAAGTTCTTGATTTTCGGGGCGCCTGCGATTTTGAGCGTGGGTTGCGTTTCTTCTGTGGCGGCATAGGCGCCTGGTCCTGAACCACCGGCAATTGAATATCCATTAGGGTTCTTTCTAGGGTAGGTACCGCCTTTGAGTTCGTCACTCTTTCCGATACCGTTAGCACCTGGTCTATTGTCGGGTGTGGTACTTGTTGGGGCAAGAAGTCCTGGGTTATATTTGCCGATTGTTTTAATTTGAATGTGTTTACTATCCAGTTTTTTACTGCTTTCATTTAAACTTTCCTTTGTAACAAAGTAATTAAAAGATTCATTGATATCTAATTTATTGTGTGAATCAAGCCAATGATACGCAACTTCGTTTTTAGTATACCAATCTCTATCTTCAACAAATTCAAAAATCTGTTTTCTAACTTTTTTAAGTTCTTCCTGTACTCTTTCTAGTTCACCATCGTTATTAAAAAGAATAGTTTTAAACTGTGAATCATTATCCCAATCGTATACAAATTTCTCTAATACAGTATTTGATTTTTGCCATTTATCATATCTAATTGATTCGGATATTGTTCTATTTAACTTTTCATTTCTTTCTTTACTCGCTTCATTAGACACACGAACGAAAATCGGCATTATCTGATAACCTAGGTCTTCAAGTTCTTCTCTAATGTAATCCATACGTTCGTAATCGTCAGTAGGACCGTTTATAACGAGACATTCTCGATTTCTTAAGGCTTCTCTACGTGAATCTGATGACTTCTCAGAAAGACGTTTTTTATCAGCCAAATAATTAAATGCTTGTACTGTATTTAACTCAGTAAAAGTACCATGTGGTATAGCCTCACGTATTATGATATCTTTTCCCGAACCAGGTCCGCCAGTGACAAATATAGCTTTGAAGTGTGACTTCTCAACTATACCAGTTTTGGCTTCAGAAATAGTTCTGAAGAATTCGTTAAGAGTTCTCTTCATGGTCTACTACACCTAAATGCTTCTTCAAATGACTCAAAGCGGCTTCATGGCTGAATTGATGAGAAATATCTTTTTTACCGGTTCTGCTTTTGAATTTATCGTAAATTTCTTGGTGGTGTTCTTTTGGTATATGCTTTTTGATTAACTCTGTTACCCCATGAAATGAGTGTATTTTCTTTTCATCGGCTTTAGGACCAAACAAAGCCTTTGTGATTTCGTGGGAGTTTTTAGTTCTATTTTTAGGGGATGGTTTTTTTCCATCACGTTTACCAAGACCGTACTGTGGTGAAAATACATGTTTATCTCTGCCTGCGGCATTCAATAAAATCTTATGGTGGGCGCCTTTGATACCGGTTTTCCTATCATGCCAATCAGAACTATGAGTAAAGCGGTCACCATGTGATGGTTCATCATTCTCATAATCGGAACCTTCAAAATCAACTTGATGTTTTTCTTTAGTCTTATTGTGTTGCATAATTGCATGTTTTTGACCTGCACCATTTTTTGTGTATAATAATTTGTATGGGCCAAATTTTTTGCCAATATGCTTATCTAGATGAGCTTTCAATTTTTCTAAATGCTCATGCGGCACTTTAAAATCCATGTCACCAGGTCTTGCATGGGTATCACCTTTTGCAGTCATACCTCTATGAAACTCTTCATGGCTAATATTAGGATCCATCAAATGGTGAGTAGAACCGGCATAACCAGAACCTGTCTCTAGTGCTTTATGATCTTTACCGAAAAGATGATGTCCTGGGTGTTCTTTATGAAAAGAATTGGCAACTGCTATAGCAGTATCCTTTACATCTTTTTGAATGTGTGGTCTATTTTCAGCGTTAATTGCAAACTTCTCGGCCGCATGACCACCAATCGTGACATTGCCACCTTCTGCTATAAATTGTTTAAATGTTAACATGGATACCCTTTGATTTGTAACACACTATGGTTACCGTATCCTTATTTATACATTTTTAATCGTTACGTATCGTTCCATCTGAAGCCACAAGACATTTCAAGCCTACAATGTCTTTTTCTACCACTTTTTCAACAGGAATTAGCTTATAGTACACGTGTTCTATATCTAAACCGCTGATGTTAGCTAGTTCAAATGCTTTTACTAGAATCTCAGAAACTTCATTAATACTACTATAATCAAAAGACCAAAGTCTTGTATCATATAGTTTCATTAGGTTTGACATCCATGAAACTACGCTTTTCTTAAAAACATATTTATTTTTAACATCTAAATTTTTATAAAATGAAATATCAAAATCATCAGTAAGTTCTGCTCTACCGGTAATCTTAAAAACTCTACTAATATCACTTAAATTCAAACGCTTTAAATGCTGTAAGGCGTTTGACATATTGTATATTTCAGATGGTGTTTTAAGATTATGTGTTGTTAGAAATTTAACAGTATCATCTTGTAAACATATCACTTCATCACACAATTTATTAAGATTATCTATCCATTCTTCAGGTATAGGATTGGGTGATGTATCGGATAAAATTATTACCGAATCTTGAACTTTGTTGCGTATAGATTTAATTGTATTAAGCGTTTGCTCATAGCGTTGCTCTTTAGTAAAAACCCCCATAGTAGGATTTAATGCAGAAGTTATTATAAACACATACCTCATTGACAATACTCCTTAAACATTACAAATGGGGCAGATTCGATAATTCTATGCTTTACAAATATTTCTGGTTGATATAGTGATGCTAATAACATCATTGTTTGGTCGTCATCAATTAAATTGGCATCAGTTAAATTCTTAAATGCACCAGCAATCAACTCTCTAAGTTTAGGCCACATGTTTTTACCTGCAACAATCTTAGCCCCAAGAATATGTACGTCATTGTTTGCAATAATATTTTGTATTGGTTGACCGTTATAATTTTTATAATCAAAGAAGTGAATTTTATCTTCTTCAAAATCATAAGACCATTCTTCTTTACCATTTAATGTTGAAACATCTCTACAATAACCAAAATCCATCCATGCAACTAAATCTTGTGTCGCAACTCCTTGAGCAATTGCATACTCAACAAAATAAGATTTAAGATAGTTAACTAATACATAATCAGCAGACCAATATTCGGGATTTTTAACTTGATATGGGTTAATCATCTTAATAAAATTAGGATCTTTTTGAATCTTTGTAATTAGCTCTCTCTGTTCTTTAAAAGAACCTTTGAAATCTATAGCCAAAATATGAGTTGGTGAACTTCTATTAACACATTTCTCTTTAATTTTATCTACTAAGTCTTCAGAAGTAAATACAATTAACTCATTGTTAAGCGTTGCAAGATGACCGAATCTTTCAATATAAGTGTCATTAGTTCTTTGCAGATAGTGAGGTAAACCTTTATCAGGTGTCCAGTCACCTCTACCAATATCAAAAAAAGCGGTTACAATTGAAATATTGCCCATGTTTATACCTTATACGTAAAGAATTCAGATTCATCTTCAATATTGAGATTTTTCAATATCACTTTTTTCCAATCAGGTACTCTATCGTATTGATGTACGATTGAATACGGTATTTTAGTTTTACCACTTACAATAACCGAGTCTTTATTCATTTCAGGTCTTACACAAGTTAAGAACTGACCGAATTGATCCATCTGATCTGGTTTATTTGTTACATGCAGGTTGCAAGAAAAGCCATCATCTAAATCTGAGAAATATGTTTTACCATGGTACGGCTCTAGATTCATTATTACATTGTATGCCGCTTGGTCTGCAACCCAATCTGCACGATTAGATGACATATGAAATAGCATTGCACATAAGTCTCTGATTTCGGTAGAAGTACCAGCAAGAGTTCCTACATTATAAACTTCTGAGGTTTTAATTGTATTGTATGTATAATCACTAAAACATTTGATAATGTTATCTTTGTTCCATGGCTCATTCTCAATATGTATACTTTCAGATACTGCGATATAATTTAATTTAGATTCTTCTAAACGCTGTTCTATATCTTTCATAGGGTCTGTTTGAAAAATTACATCACGCACATCTGTTGTTAAAACATATCGATAATTATCACCGTTAGTCTTAAGATAATCATATATGTGTAAGAAACGTTCCATATGAAACATCATACCGTTCGGTGTGTTTGAAGGTAACACAATCATACCACTATCAATAAGTTTTTGATTCGTTTCTTTTGATGAATTGATTGAGATGATTACTTTATCACCTTTAAAACCACAATCATTCAAAGATTGAACCCAAGGTGCTACCTGTCTAAAATTATATCCTTTAAATGCACCAATTATTAAATCTTTCTTCGCCATGGCAATTTTCCTTCATATTTGTTAATCATAACTTCATTTCCTTTTAAGAAGAACTCTCCTTGAACGGAATCTGCTCTACTTGCAACCCTATAATTTACTGTATACTCATATGTATGCTCGAATTTTTTAAAGTTCTGCATCATAAACGGTGAGAGTATTCTATCTACTTCTGGTTGTTCTTGTGGGTGTCTTGCTCTACGATACCAGTAAGGTGAAAACGCTAAAGCGGCATGTTTAGGTATCATATAACAATTCACATCAATGAAATTATCATTTATAACAGAAGTCCATTTACCAAGAGACTCACAGTCATCATTACAAATAAATTGACCTTCTTGATCGACAATTCTACGTAGTGTATAAGCCCATTGATTCCCGGCATTAATTACTTTAACAAGTTCTTCTATATGATTTTTTTCGAACCAATTATCTTGGTCTAAGAAACATAAAAAATCACCTTTTGCAATATACGACATTGCCCCATATATTCTATGACCATTATATTGATCTTTTCCTGTTGCATAGGGTAATTTAATTAAATCAACATATGCACCTTCAAGTGCATCATCAAGAATATCGTTTCGCTCGGCAGGACCATCAACTACAACGATATGTTGAATGTTGTCATATGTTTGAGTTTGAACTGAGGCTATTGCCTGTTTAACGCAGGATGCACCCGTTGTGGGGGTGATAATTGTGACCAAAGGTTTCATAATATTATCTAGTTAGTTGTAGGATTCTTTTTACCTGTTCTTCAATAATTGGTTTACGATTAGGCCAGAAGATATATTCTTTATCTCCTGTACTATGTAGCTTGTTTAAAAAAGGTATTATAATTTTTTCAAGTTCTTTTAATTTCTTTTGATAGTCCTCAACTGTCTGCGCTTTTGTATTACTTACAACTGCATCATATTCTTCTTTACTAACAGTAGAGAAACCAAAATCATCATCAGAGTCTTTATACTCTTGTAATATTTTATCAAAATCGGATAACGGCATTTTTTTCCTTAAAAGTAATATTTATACCTTGAAGCCTTCAAACTTCTTTTTAGGGCTTTCTGATTTAAATGGCATACCAGAATCGATGATACCGCTTTGACCAGAATCATCAATATCATACAATCTCATTTTAGGTTTGTTAATACCTACAACAAATCTTTTGAATTGTGATGGGTCTGTATACCGATTCTTCAATTGTTTTACCATTATCTGTCCAAGACCTTCAAGTTCTTCAGAACTAATCAAAGCAAACATCATGTCAGCAGTAGCGGGCAAACCAAAACTTTCACTTGTATCTTCGAGTCCTGGGTCGGAACTTCCATAACCTGATCTTGTTGTTTGAGTCGCAGATACAATTGGAACTCCGAACTCGACTGCAAGACCTCGCAATTCTTCAGCGATGGATTTAACGTAGGTATAGGAATTAATGTTGCTACCGGCTTTAATTCGTGATGAACAGCAAATATTAAGATAATCAATATAGATAATATCAGGAACAAATGATTTTTTAAGGTTGAGTTCATTCAATAAAGTCCTAAAGTGTAATGATGATGCAGAGGCTGTTGGGTATTCTTTAATAATAAGTTTACCGGTTACTTTACTTTTAAGACTTGCCACTTTTCTATCATAAGTTTCTTTTGGTAAATCTAGTAAATCATCAAGAGTAACATTTAATAAATTTGCATCTATCCTTTCTGCAATACGTTCTTCAGCCATTTCCATAGTAATATAAAGAACATTTCTACCCATCGACATATTTCCAGCGGCACAATGACACATAAAAAGGGACTTGCCAACGCCAGTACCAGCAAGGGCAATATTAAGAGTTTTAATAGGAAGACCACCCTTTGTAATCTTGTTAAACATGTCCAAGTCAAAAGGAATTCGTTCTTCTTTTCTGTGATAAAAGTCATATCGTTCATCAGAGTTCTCTAAGTAATCATGCCCAATCGAATTATCAAAACTTACCGATAAGGCATCCGATAATATTTTGGGAATCGAACCTTTGTCGTTTGTTTTGTCCTTACCGTCCAATATAGAAATAGACCCCAATACTGCGTTGTAAATCGCCCTTTCTTGACAAAAGGCTTCTGACTTTTCAATAAGCCATTGAATCTTGGATTCTTCTCCTTTAGCCAATGCAATCTCTTGGAGATAAGACTCGGATTTTTCCACTTCAACATCCGTAAGATTTCTCCTTTCTTTGATGGCCAATCCAATTGCCTCAATCGTTGGTGTAGTATTGTACCTCGAAACAAATGCGCTGAGTTCTTTGAAAATGGTCCTCTCAATCGAATCAGAGAAGTATTCATCTTTGAGGAAAGGTAGTACTTTACGAATGTACTCTTCATTATAAATCAGGTTCCTTAATATCGTCTGTTCTAGTCTCATCAATTATTTCCTCGTCAATATTATCAGTCATTAATTCTACTAATAGGTCACCAAGATACTGTTTGAAATTAACATCATTTTGTAGTTTTTTAGGCTTCTTAACTGTTGATTCTAACACATCGAAAGCAAAATGTAAATGGGGTCCGTCTATTTCTTCCTTTATTTTTACCTTACCAAACTTAAAGACGGTGCCTTTATATTCACCCTCTAAAAGTTTGATATTGGTTAATGTATTATCATCTTTAGAATGTATAAAACAATAATCAATGCCTTCTATCATTCGGCACCATTAGTTGTTTCAACTTCAAAGGCCTCTTCAATATCTCCGCGCATAATATTGCCAGTTGATATTTGATATTTCTTTTTGATATATTCGGAAAAAGTATTGTTCTTTAGAATCGGCATCCAAAACTCTTTCGTATCAGTTTCTTTTAAACGATACTTTTTGTCTTCAATTACACCATCAAGATTTACTTTAGAATACCATCCGTTAGCAGGTTTGATTACATGCCCCGATTCAAGGGCAATGTCAAGTAAGCCAGACCACTTGCTAATACCGCCATCGAAAGATACGCTAACAGGTATTTTAGATTTCTCTTTAACATAACGACTCTTTTCTACATTGATAATGAAATTGTATCCTACAATCTCTGTGCCTTCTTTCTCTTGTTGTCTACCGAGAATAAAGATATTATCCGCAGAATAATAAGAACCTGTACCACCACCTACGATATCTTTAGGGAACATACCGATTTCTTTGTAAGTATGATTCACAACAATCATTGGTATATCTTTCATCGTCAAGTGTGGTGTTACCATTCTGAACAATGATTTAACTTGTTTAGCACGAGACATATCGGCAACTGACTTACCTTCTAGTGCATCATCAACTTCTTTCTTAGATGCAAGATTACCGATTGAATCAATAATGATAATCAATTTATCTTTACGTTCTAATTGAGACAACTGTTGCATCACATCAAACTTCAACTGTTCAATGTCAGTAAGAGGAGTATGCAAGACACGATTAGTGTCAATGCCGAAGGAATCGAAATAAGATTGAGGAGTGCCAAACTCAGAATCATAAAAAAGAAGTGCCGCATCATCATATTTGTCTAAGTAAGATTTAGCCATTAAAAGACTAAAAGCAGTTTTAAAATGCTTTGAAGGACCTGCCCACATTGTGAGACCTGGTGTTAACCCACCATCAAGTGCACCGCTAAGTGCAACGTTGATGATAGGTATAGATGTTGGAATCATGTCTTTCTCTGTGAAAAACTTTGATTTGGAAAGAATAGCAGATTCTTTGATACTGCTATTTTTCTTCAACTTCTCAAGTACACTCATTAATTAGTCTCTTGGTAAAATTGTGGCTTCATTGATTAAGTCTAACAAATCACTTGTATGATTCACAAGAATTTTTGTAGTGACCCAATCATCCGTGTGACTTCTACCACCAATTTCAAACATAAAACCATTGTCATACATGTAGATTTGGTAGTTGTCATTTACTTTTGCTAATTTATCTGAAATTTTTACTGGTACGATTTTACTCATTGTTTTCTCCTGTTAATATTAAAATTTTCCACTTGCTATATCTTTTGCTTTTTCAAAAGCGAAAGGAACCGTATAATCATATGTAGTTGTTGAAACTGCAGGTGATGTTATGTTTGCTATGTTCTCTTTATCAATTTGAACTGTCCATAATGGTGGTGTTGCTACATTAGGAGTAACTTCACTAACAACTGTTGTTGGTTTTTGTTCTTCTTTCGTTTCTTCTTTTTTAAACAATTTCTTAATTGTCATTTCATCATATTGTTCTTTCATTGACTTGTTAGCGGCAATTAAAAGTAATACAGCTAAAGGATCAAAAACAATCATAATTAGCATGATTACAAGTCTAACTGCTTTATCAATTACATCTCTATTACCAGAACCATATATTAATTCTGCAATGTATTTAATTGGACCAAAGTCTGATTCTGCCTTCTGTAACGCCACATTAAGAGGTGCTCTTTCTTCGTTAAGTGCAGTAATGGATTTCTGCGACTCTTGAATCTCTTGGCTAATGCGGCTACGGTCTTTCTGTTGGGCTTTGCGAATGGCGACTGCTTTATCTGCCCCTTTTTCATCCGAGGATCGTACCATAACTTGGTCCACTCCCTCATCAAGTTGTTTGAGAATCTTACGATTGCCATCTATATTCTCCTTTTCAGTTTTAATTTTCTCATCTAACATTGCAACTTTATCTGATAATGGTGCAGTATCCGCCGAATGTTCTAAGTGTGCTTTTGACAAATATCCAAAAATTCCCATTGATGTAATCAACATCAAAATAACAACTGCTGTTACGAAAGGCGCTTTAAGACTTCTTGGTGCAGTTTCCCAGTTTCTATAAGTCCATGAAATCGTTACTAATTTAGCAACTTCAAATGTTGAACCCATTATAATAATAGGCCAATACGAACCGGGAAAAATTGCAGTAAGTCCTATTACTGAATAATAAGCCGCAACGCCAGATAAGCCTAATGCGGTAAGTAGTGTTAAGAAAATCATTTAAAAAATCCTTCTAATGTATTAACTTTCTCAGCTTTCCAACTAACACAATCTAAAATTGTTTGCATAGGTGCTAAGAATGTCTTCTCGAATTGTAACTCATAATCTATATACTTGTCAAGCCCAAACTCGGTAGGAATACGATTTGGGAATGATATTACCGAATCTTTAAATGGATTAGGTTCTTTCAAATATGCAAACTTAATCTTCTCACCTTCTTTAATTAATTCATACTTTTTGGTAAGTTTCATTTCTTTCAAGTAATGATTATATAGAATTGCGCCTTTAACATGAATTGGCGTACCTTTGATGTATAACATACTGCCGGAATTAGAATAGTTACGTATACCGTTAACACCCCTAGGAAAAGAAATTTCTTCAGGAGGCATTGCTTTGAATTCTTTCTTAAAGTCTTTAATAAACTTTTGAATATCTTTCTCGGTACCTTTCATTATTAATGAAATCATTTCTTTCATTTTAACTCGAATAGCGGATGGTGTGGAAGATTTAATAACTTCAAGACCCATAATCTTAAGGTCTGGCTCATTATATCTAACACCTTCATTGTCATATACATTGAGAATATACCGTTTCTTAGCAGTCCACATACCTTTATCGGCAAGTGACTCTCGTTTCATTTGCATCTTTTGCTCGAATACTTGCATATAGTCGCCTAATTCTTTATAGGACTTCTCAATGTAAGGTTCAAGTTTATCATTACAAACTCTATCCATAAAGTCAATTACCTTTGTTGTGGGCATACAAACTTTAACATCAGCACCATAAACTTTATCAACTAATTCACCAAGTCTTAGATAAATTGAATCTGTATCAGATGCGATTACATAATCAGTTTCCGTTTTTAACAGATTGTTCATGTAATCATTTATCTTATTTTGAATCCAACGAATACTCAACTGACCAGCCGTAGTAACAGCCAAAGCCAACCGAAGGTCAAAAAACCGAAAGTACTGAGAGCCAAGAGCACCATAGGCAGAGTTGAGGCCAACTTTTTTCGCCAATTGTAAATTATTATAACGAGCAATTTTCTTTTCAATTTCATATTGCTTAGATTCATCGGGTTCATTTTCTAATTCTTGTTTTGCTTCTAAGTATAATTTCTTAAACTTTTTGCGGTCTACATACATTTCATCTAACATTTGAGGTAAGAACCCACGAACATCTTTCTTAAAGAACTGTCCGTTAGGTGTTAATACAACATCATTGGGTAATGCAGATAAGTCAATACTTTTAGTCAAAAGTTTATCTACATTAACACCTTGAGAAATAACCTCACGCATTGATTCATTATAATCTTCAGGCTCAATCAATGTTTCTGGACTAATGTTGTATTGCATCATTAAATGAGGATACAGAGAATTCAAGTCAAAAGAAACAACGTATTCATGGAAACCTACTTGTGGTTCTTTTACATAAGCACCTTCAAATGCCATGTTCTTATCTTTGACGATACGTGGTGGTACAATGATATCTTTCTCTTTGAGGTAAGAATATGTTAACGCATCCCACATACGTGTTTGTGCAAATACATCATCATAGTTTGATTTTGTATCATATGTCAAAGAAATGGCAAGTTCAAGTAACTTCAACTTCTCTTCAAGTCTCATTACAAGACCAACGTCTTTGATGTTGTACTCTATGAATTTTTGATAGTCGAGCCTATACAATGTGTGAAGATTATCATATTCATCATATGATAACTTACCTTCACCCAATTCAACTTGAGCAATAGTTTCAAGTTTGTAATTTTCTTGGGACTTACCATTAGGCGCATACCACTTGTATAAATCAATATAATCTAGACAAGAAACACCAAGCAATTCATAGTATAAAACTTGTTTACCGTTGATTGTTGTAGTACGTTCTTTAATTATATTCCATGGTGATAATTGTTTTGCAAAATCTTCACCTACAATTTTTCTAAAACGATTAACTAGATATGGTACATCAAAGTCTTTCATAAACCAGCCAGAAAGAATATCTGGAGGATCATCAGCCCATAACATCATAAATTTTTTGCAAAGTTCATATTCATCTTTGCATTTTACATAGATTTCACTACCTTGAGTTTTGTATTCACCACAACCAAACACATAAGTTTTACCATTAATCCATTGTATACAAATAGCTGTAATGGGTTCTGTTGCCTCATATGGATCAGGAAAACCATTCTCTGAACCGACTTCAATATCGATTATAGCAACTCTCACATGTTCAAAATCATAATCAATTAGACCAGGATAATTGTCTGTAATGTATGCATATTCAAATCGAGCCTGACCATATATCTTAGGTGCGTTAGAAACGTCTTTCCAGCCGTCTAGAAAGTCTCTAGCATCACGAATGACATCAAACTGTCTCCTCTCTAAATTTAGACCTTGTAGGCTTTTATATTGAGAATCTTTTTTTGTTTCAAGGTACAGAGATGGTGAGTATTCGATTCTTTGTTTAACTCTTTTACCATTTCTAATACCTCGAAACATTACGTTATTGCCGATAACGTAAACGCTTGTGTAGAAGTTCATCCTAGAATAATTTCTTTCTGTTTTGGTAGTACGATGCCTGAGCCAAATACTTGATTATAGTTATCAATAAAATCTTGTGCTGGATTGTAGGAGTATACTACAGATGTATTTGGGATGTCAATAGTTGAATCTTTTATTTGTTCCGCATGTAGTGGAAACGGTGAAAATCCGATGTTTGGTTGTCCATCTTTACCACGAACGATTGAGATACCTACCGGATTTTTAACTTTATAATGAGATGTCGGTGACAATCTCTCTATATAACCAAGAATTTCTTCACCTGTCACTAATTTCAAAACTTGTATACTCATAATAACCTTATAATGTTGGAGCGTGGTAAGGGAATCGAACCCTTGTCTTGAGCTTGGAAGGCTCTAATTCTACCATTAAACTAACCACGCATAAATAGATAGATTGTCTATTATATATGAAATCGTCTGAACTGTCAAGCAGTTCTTGTTATCTTTACCATGAAATTTGATTATTAATGTCTGGTAATTATAACACTTTAAATGGATCCAATAACATTATTCGCTATGGCGAATGCCGCTGTTGCGGCTGTCAAAAAAGGTTGTCAACTCTACAAAGATATCAAAGGTGCGGCAGGGAACGTAAAAGAAGTTCTTGACGACCTTGATAAGCAGTTCCACGACCTACATAAAGATAAACCCCCAACACCAGAACAAAGAAAACAACTTACCGAAAAGAAAAATGAAGTCATTGAGTTGAATAAAAAAGGTGGGGATACGGATGATATTTATGCGGAAATTGGAGAAAAACTAGGTGAATTTTTTGATGCTTTTCATAAATGCAAAACTGTGCTGATAGAAGAAGAGAAGTATGCCAAAACACATGTGTATGAAGGTGATGCCAGTTTAGGTAAACGTGCATTACAAAGAGTTCTAATGAAAAAGAAATTAGAACAAATGAGTGTTGATTTACGTGAATTGGTAGTTTATCAAAGTCCGCCGGAACTAGGTGCTTTGTGGACCGATGTAAATAAAATGATGGAGGAATTAGGAAAACAAGAAGAGATTCTAATTGCTCGTAAAATGAAAATGGAAGCGGCAGATGTAAAACGAAAAGCCCTCTTTATGAGAAGGCTAAAAGCTGATGCCTATTTTGGTGGTTTATTACTCTTTATAATATTTTCAATGGGTTGCGTTTTTGCTTATATTGCATATGATGCACAAAAAAGATATCCCAGTCTTTTTCAGCATACTAATCAATATAAATTAGAAGAATTGAGAAAGAGAGAGATTTTAGATTATATTGAAAAATCAAAGAAACCTATGTTTGAAAGCCCAAAAGAGGATTAATAATACGCTAATTGATATACCTAGAAAAAATACAAACCAATAAAATAAAAATTTACCGGCGTGTTCTACTTCTTCTAAAAGTTCTAAAAGTCTTGATGTGAAATGCATTTGATCGAGCGTTAATTTTATTGGAATATTCATAAAAATTAATCATCAAAGCAAATTAAAAAATATTAAGATATGGATGTGTTGGTTGTTGCAACTGATTCGTGAACTAATTCACCATTAGCATTAAAAATTTTTAACGTATCGGCATCTTGTGTATGTAAAAATGCCTTAGCTTCTTCA
>Ga0164296_1002203_pt1 | contig 19734 bp, 26 predicted proteins | sample GEODES057metaG_FD_113533 | JGI IMG/M metagenome (GOLD analysis project Ga0164296, IMG submission 113533) | Dystrophic lake water microbial communities from Trout Bog Lake, Wisconsin, USA - GEODES057 metaG | ecosystem: Environmental > Aquatic > Freshwater > Lake | place: USA: Trout Bog Lake...
AAGTTTTATTGGCCGCAAAGCCACACTAATGTTATACGTAGAATATTAACTGCTGCTAAACGTGATACTAATGTAATGTATATTATCGGCAATCACGATGAAGCATTAAGAAAGTTTATAAAATTTGATATCAGCATAGGCAATATACTAATAGAAAATCAACACATATATAAAGGAATAGATGGAAAAAGTTATCTCGTGGTTCACGGCGACATGTTCGACACTGCCATTCGCAATAAGCTCAAATGGATATATCATTTGGGCGATTTCATATATGATTTATTGCTTAAGCTAAATGTTTACATTAATTGGTTTCGCAAATTATTTGGTTGGAAATATTGGAGCCTAAGCAAATACCTAAAAAATAAAACCAAAGAAGCAGTAGCATATATGAGCGATTTTGAAGAACTTATTACTGAATACTGCCGTAAAAGAAAAGCCGATGGAATTATTTGTGGACATATACACCGTGCAGATATTAAAGATATCAACGGAATAACCTATATGAATGACGGGGATTGGGTAGAAAGTTGTACAGCATTAGTTGAGCATTGGGACGGAACTTGGGAAATCATTCACTGGCCGATGGAAATAACCGATTAAGATAAATACCTATATAATAAAGGTTCCCAATGTCTGTAATCATCATCACTAAACAGACCGCTACCGATTACGAAACCGGTAAGTTGGTAGATAGCTTTACCTCTAAAGGTATTAACGCCCGTGTATGCCACCCCGACGAGTTTGACATTGTTGTAGATAAGGATATACGCAAAGGTATAAAATATCAAGGTAAAGATATTGAAACTCCTAGTTTAGTGTTATTAAGATTAGGAGCGGGTATATTGCCGTTTCAGTTAGCATTAGTTCGCCACTTTGAGCAAGCAGGAATTCCTGTAGTCAACTCTAGCAGTGCTGTAGAATTAGTTAAAGATAAATTGCGAACTAGTCAACTATTAAGCAAGAATGGAATTGCTATTCCTAAAACCATGATGGTACGTTATCCTATAGACGAACATTTAATTTCCGATAATATTGGTTATCCTTGCGTAGTCAAAGTAGTCACGGGCAGTTATGGCGCCGGTGTATATTTGTGCGAAAGAAAAAAAGATTACAAAAAACTTGTAGAGTTTATAGAAAATCTTGGCAATAAAAAAACATTATTAGTTCAAGAATACTTAGGTGAACGACCCGGAGAAGATCTTCGTGTATTAGTAATAGGCGGTAAAGTTATAGGTGCTATGAAACGACACGGAGCCGAAGGAGATTTTCGTGCTAATATTACTAATGGTGGCACCGGTGAAAACTTTCCTTTAACTCCCGAGATTGAATATCTTGCTCGCGAAACTTGTCGTATATTAAAGTTAAACATTGCAGGTATTGATTTGTTATTTGATTCTCGAGGATTTCGTGTATGTGAAGCTAATAGCAATCCAGGATTTTTAGGGTTTGAAAAATATTGCGGAGTGGATGTAGCAGACTTAATTACTGAGTATGTTAAATTTAAAATACAATGAAAAAATTATTATTACTAATTGTTCTTTTGTTTCCTATTAGTGTTTTTGCAGAACCACTAGAATGGAACACTACAGATAAAGTATCGTTAGCCGCAGCGATAGGCACACTGTCTATGGATTGGGCAACCACACATTGGGCAAGTGAACGATGGTGTGATCCAAGTTTAGGAATTGGTGCTCGAGGATGCGTAAATATCGGTTCTGAAGCCAATACATTCTTAGGTCGCTTTCCTTCAACAAAAGACGTTAATAGACATTTTATAATCACTACTCTAGGAGTTATTACTTTTGCTGAGTTTTTACCCAATCATTTATATAGAGATACATTTTTATTGTCGTTAAGTGTAAGTGAAGGATATATAGCATATCATAATTCAAATAGTTTTAACGTGAACTGGGTTATGAAATACTAATGAAAAAAATATTAGTAATAACTGATAATCTTAAAGAACAAATAAACGGTGTCGTTACTACATTTAAAAATATTGAAGGCCATGCTAATGGCGATGGTTACGATATTGTTTATCTTGATCCCGGGCAGTTCCATTATATTGATTGCCCTGGTTATAATGAGGTTAAGTTATCGTGGCCGTGGCGTATCGGTAAAAAAATTAAGGAGATTAATCCAGACTATGTACACATCGCTACGGAAGGCCCGTTAGGATTCGCTGCTCGTTGTTGGTTAGATTCTCGAGGCTGGAAATATAATACAAGCTATCATACTAAGTTTCCTGAATTCTTAAATCACTTATATAATATTCCCGAATGGATCACTTATCGTTATATGCGATGGTTCCACAAACATTCAGGAAAAGTTTTAACCACAACACATAGTATGGTTAAAGATCTTGAAGATCGAGGGTTTGCTCCAGGTATTGTTGCTTGGACTCGAGGAGTAGACAGAAGTATATTCACTCCTAAATATAAAACAAAAAACAAAAAGACAATATTACTATGCGTTAGTCGTATTAGTGAAGAAAAAAATCTTGAAGAGTTTTGCCGATTACAATATCCTAACTCTATTAAAATCATGATAGGCGATGGTCCAAAAAGATCATATTTAGAAAAACACTATCCAGATGTTCAATTCTTAGGAATAAAGAAAGGTAAAGATTTAGCACACTACTATGCTATGGCAGATGTGTTTGTATTTCCTAGTAAAACTGATACCTTCGGCATTGTTATGATTGAAGCTATAGCCAGTGGAACTCCTGTAGCAGCATATCCTGTACCAGGCCCTATAGACATTGTTGAACCGGGTTTAACTGGCTATTTAGGTTGGGATTTAGAAGAAAACATCACACACTGCTTAAATTTAAATAGGCGTAAGGTTAACCGGTATAGCCTTAAATGGGATTGGAAACACTGTTGGCAAATCTTTAGAGATAATCTTGTAAAGATAGAAAACTAAAAATTTTCTGTAATAAATAAAAGATGAAAGCCTTGCTAAAGAAAATCCTACTTAGTCCTTGGACAGCCCTGCTTACATTGACCATAATGGTCGCTATTAGAATTATAGATCCCAGTTTCGTAGAATCAGTACGCTTAAGATATTTCGATCAATTAGTCACTAGTCAACCTGCTAAAGAAATTCCAGTTCATGTAGTTAACATCGATGAAGCAGCATTAGACAAATACGGACAATGGCCATTTCCACGTGATTATTATGCTAATATCATAACAGACTTATATAAACACGATGCAGGGTTGGTAGTGTTTAATGTCTTAATGCCCGAAGCAGATCGTTTTAAGCAAGATGATACTTTGGCCAAGACTATGGAGAAGTATCCTGTTATATTACCTACCCTAGGAAACGTTAAACAAAAGAATACAGATTATGGTAGTCCAGCACAAGTTATTGGACAAGACCCTACGGGCAAAGTAGTTGAATATCCAGGATTAATCAGCAACGTTTCGGTTTTAGAAGAAAGAGCAGCAGGTATAGGTATTGTTAATACATTTCCAGAAGTAGACGGTGTTGTTCGCCGCATGCCTTTAACAATATTAGTACACGATAATCTACATCCAAGCATAGCATTAGAAACACTACGTGTAGCTTCAGGTGATAGCAAAATACAAGTTAAAATAGATGAGGCCGGAGTATCCGCACTACGGATTCCAAAATTTGGTAAAATCACAACAGATGGATTAAGCCGAGTTTGGGTCGATTGGTCGGCAACTCCTAAGGAATATAGCCTAACAGAGTTGCCACAATCTTTTAATCATGAAATAGTTGTTGTAGGATTAAGTGCAGCCGGTTTAGTAAATCCTGTTGCTACTAGTAAAGGCGAAGTATGGCCGCAATACTTACAGGCAGCAGCCGTAGGAACAATGCTGAATGGTACTATTATTCAACGCCCAAGTTGGGCCGACGCTGCGGAAATAGGAGCAATTATAGCTTTAGGATTATTGACTATATTTTTATCAAGATGGGTGTATGTTGGAATTGCTGTAAATGTTATTATCCTTGGCGGCATTTTATTCCTTGCTCCTTATCTTTATCACAGTCGTCTTTGGTTATCTGATGCTAGTTTTATTTTCGGCAGCACTGTTCTAGTAATGTTACACGCTTATGGTGTAAAATTTGTCAGTGAGTTTTTACAAAAACAACAGATTAGAAAACAGTTTCAAAGTTATCTAAGTCCTGACCTAGTTGCTAAGTTAGTTAAAGATCCAAGTCTATTAAAATTAGGTGGTGAAGAAACTGAATTATCAATAATGTTTACAGACGTTCGAGGTTTCACAGGAATCAGTGAACACTATGGCAGAGATGTACAAGGGTTAACTAAAATCATGAACCGTTATATGACTGCTATGACAAAGAAAATTCTTGAGAACGATGGAACCTTAGATAAGTACATCGGAGACGCCCAAATGGCATTTTGGAACGCTCCATTAGATAACACTAAACATTGTAAGGATGCAGTTAAAGCAGCCTTAGAAATGCTAGACAGCCTTAAGGATTTTAACAATGAAATTACTAAAGAAGGTGTACCACCATTTGGAATGGGCATTGGTATTAATACTGGTGTGGTGGTTGTGGGAAACATGGGGTCAGAACAACGGTTTGATTACACTTGTCTTGGCGATGCTGTTAACCTTAGTAGTCGCCTAGAAGGACAAAGTAAAAATTACGGTGTTCTATTAGTATTAGGTCCAGTCACAGCAGAAAGATTGGGAGATGAATACTTTACATTAGAATTAGATTGTATCGCCGTTAAAGGCAAAAAAGAAGGTGTCAAAATCTATACTGCTTTCCGCAATCCCGTAACTAATCAAGATTCTTGGTTAGCAGCAAGAATAAAACATAATAAAATGCTTAGTTGGTATCGAGCTCAAGCATGGAAAACTGCTATTCAATTAACTAACGAACTTAAAGGTCAGTTTGATGGTCAAATGGATCATTACTATGACAACTGGTTAGTGCGTATTGAAGAAATGAAAAATTCTAATTTACCCAAAGATTGGGATGGCGTATTTAGGGCTACTTCAAAGTAATGAATAGTAAAGAAATACCAGCAATATTAGTAGAAAAATTACTCCATTCTAAATCCGGTCCTAGTAATATTAAGATGGCTTATACTATAGGCTACTTACAATCCGTTATAGCTAATTTATTAGAAGAAAACCCAGATGCTGCTATACGATTATGGCACAAAGTGGAACGTATGGAGAATAAAAAATTATGAAACATTTACAAGATGTAGGTATGACTTATTCAGGTCATTTTTTACGTGCATGGGCAATTGCTTTTGTACTTTTAGTACATGGATTATTGCCTTTCATATGGGAACACAAAGCCAGCGATATGCTGTGCAAAAAAGATTAGGCGTAGGTATCTACATCCCCGTTAGTTACAGCATGTACTAATGTATTGCTTTCATCGTAAATCTTTGCATTTCTGTGTCCATTATCTTTGACAAATCTTACAGCTTCGGCAAATGAATTAAAACTGTGTTCTACAGTTTCTAAAATTCCTAGTTTCCACTGATGTGTTTTTACTCGATGTCCCATTATTCTGTTCTCCTTAGGTGAAGTATTTATTCCAAATTTTAGCAGTGTTATTAGTATAAGCAGTTAGTGATACTTGATTAGCTATAACATTTAGTCGAGGAAACCGATAAGCTAATTTTAATTTTCTAACAATATCCTCACTGTCAGTGGGATTAGCACAACAAGGATGAACAGCCCAAGGAATTTCAACACTGCCTACAACTGGTACACCCTGACTGATTAAATCTGCTGAAACAATATTAAAGGTTTCACTAAAATTACACTGCATGCCGATATCCATTTGAGCACAGATTTTTAGGAAATCTTCTCTTGGACACCACGTGTGATTAACTAGCTCATGACCTGTATTTGATATTTGTTCAAATATACCCATTAAATTATGCATAGACGGTTGCCCTTGCATTTCAATACGTCCTACATTAATATGGAATCTTAATTTTTTACCAATTTGGTTAGCAAAGTCTAATGCTGCCACAGCCTGTACCATATGATTTTTCAATAGACGAATTGCTCCGAAACAAGCAATATCAATAGTGTCTTTGTTTTTGTCTATTTTTTTAGTTACATAATTCTGTGGATAATAGTTAGGTAGATAAATGACACGATCTTTTGTTTGTTGATTTGTCCATTTATTTCTCATCTGCAGATACAATCTAACTTCTCGCATCATTCTTGGAGCATTTACTCCAATAAAAATATTTGGAAATCCTGAGTAATCTCCTAACCAATCCATGGCCATACCTTCGCCGGCCATGAAAGGCATTTCACTGTGTAGTCGAATAATCCATTTTACTCTAGGATGCAGTTTGGACAATACTGCAAATTTAGTAGGAACAACCCATAGTGCTTCAATGATAACATGAGTAGGTTTATGTTTAGTAACTAATCTATCAATACAATTATTATCTATAGCAACTTCTAATACGCTTTCGATGCCAAGTGATGTTAGCATGTCATTAACAAAACTTGCCGAATTATATAAACCTGTGCTTAACCCTATATGACTATTCGCTATACCGTTATAGTCTTCTCTACGCTTTAAGATGAATAAAACCTTTGCCATTGGCTTCCCTTGTGTGTTATGTCTGTATTTAATATAATAGTCATTACGAAATGATTAATATGGATTAATCATCGCCGGCTGCTTCCATTATTTCTTTTTTAGTAGCTTTTCGTTTACCGATTGGAATATCTTCTTTCTTTTTTTCTTTAATCGCGTTAATTTCTTTCTCTGCTAAAATTCTTTCATGCTCAATACTTTTTCCTCGCAATTCCATAACAGTTTCAACTTTTTGATTTAATCGAATTAAATCGTTATCTAACATACGAATGCGATCAATGAGTGCAATTAATGTTCCGTTAGCTTGTCCTATAACCGGTTTAATTTCTGTGGTTACCCATGTCCAAACGTAATATATAAAATATCCCATTCCTGCAGCGGCAATTACAGGAAATCCATACTTATTAACTAAATCTGCTAAATCCATTAGTCCTTCCTTTGATCAGTTTGTTCTGCACGAGCTATACGATCGTAATCAGGTTGTAATCCTAACGCATGGCTAACTTTAACATCGATACGCTGTAATTGATTAGTCATAGTATCAACACGAGCATCTAACCCTTTAATAATACCGCCCATGCCGTTGACACTGCCTGTAACACCTGCTAAAATAAACTTTAGAGTTAAGAATACAAAATAGCCCGCAGCCAATGCTCCGGCAATAGGAAATCCTAATTCTGCTGCTAATTTGAGAAACTCCATGTTAAAACTCCTTATATCATTATTTATTTGATAATCAAATAAACTACATATACAATAAATTACACCATAAATATCTCAGTGAAAGTAGCAATTCAAATATCCGGACAGCCTAGATTTACTAGAGAATTCGATGATTATCTAGCTAACATACAAGATTATGATCAATTAGATTTTTACTTTTATCTATGGAATCATACAAATAAAAATCACGCTCTTATATCCAGTAATTGGCCATCTAACGTAGATGATATAAGAGCGTTGATGGAAAAGAATTTACCAAAAAATTCAAATATAATAGAATTAAAAGTAGTCGAACCTCCTGCATATACTGTACCTAGTTATGTGCAACCTAATCCCTGGACTAATCCTTTAAATGTTTGGTACCATTATTATTCATTTAAGCAAGTTTCTCTTTTAAGAGAAAACTATGAACAGTTAAATGGAAAATATGATATGGTTGCCAAAGCCCGAGGTGATGCTGGCATTAAACAAACTATATCTCTTAGACAGTGTTGTTCAGTTATACAACAAAATCCTAAAATTATAATAGTCCCTGATACACATAGGCACGGAATAGGTTATTCAATTAATGATATGATAGCTTGGGGATCTAGTGAAGCAATGTCTATCTATGCTCGTGCCATAGATCATTTTGAAGAATATCATCAACAGGGTTTATTTTATCATGCCGAAACATTGTTAGGACACCATTTAACTATAAATGGATTTGTTTGGCCGACATTTGGTATAGAAGAAATTAAAAATGAATATCAAGACCCAGTAGCAATTCCGGATCCTAAATTTGTGGATTACGGAAAGTGGGGTTAGATTTAATTTTTTCTACATAGTCGCTACAAATACCGTAGCAGTTAGGAATTACAAAGTTTTTTAATTTAGGATGATCCCATTCGGGCATTAACATAATACTACGACTAGTTAATTCTTTACCTGGATATGCCCATATAAATCCTTTGCTGGTTATAACATAGTCATCTTTTTGATGCCAAAAGAAGTTTAATTCTGATTGATCAACTAACCATCTCAATGCTGATAAATTTTTAGCATGAATCCATAAAGAATTATAATACTCAATTAAGAAGGTTTCAGTTATATTATACTGAGGTTCATCGTGTCCTAATACTAATTCAGAATTAATAACCCATAGATCAATTTCACAATCAAAGCCTTGTTCGATTGCATTAATAATTTGATCGGGCTGATTTTCTAATTCTTTATTAGGCCCTTGATATAATCCTCTATGCGCTATCAGTTTCATTATGGTATACTTCCTGGACAATAATCTAATACAGATTTTTCAACATCTGGCAAGATATAGTTACTGTATTTAGACAAATTATCAAGAATTATTTTTGGGAAATAACTATCCAGTTTAACTGGAGCAAATACAAAGCCGGGTCTACTGGCAAAATCTTTACCTTGACTGATAAGTTGATCAACATATAGATTATTTTCAACTTCAGTAGTAAGATCTTCAGGATGGGCATAACTACGCATTTTTTCTAAAATCCATTCTCTGTCGCCTAAGTAGCTAAAATGCCATCCAGCATGATTTAATGTTATATTCTTTTTAAAAGTACGTTCTTGTATACCTCGCATACCGTCTGAACCTCTAACAAAATTTCCTCTAAAGGCTTTAGCGGATGGCCAAGGTGTATGTCCTACTATGTTTAGATAGTTAAATTTAAAATTAAAAAACGGCATTCCTAGTCTATAAAAATCATAATCAGTTTCTCTAATAAATTTAAATGCTTCTGCTCGAACAATTTCATCTACGTCGTTAATAATTACAACGTCTTGTTCGGTCATATTTTCCCAAGTGTCATAAAAATGATTGCGATTCCAATGTTCCGCATCCATGGGTTTTTCATGAGGTGACTTGCCAATTTTTACATATTTGACTTTATCCCACCATTGAGCATATCTTTCTTTATGCTGCTCTAAATTATGACCTTTATATTTTCCCGTGAATGTGTGATCAGATTCTACAATAGTAATTTGATCTACATATTCATATTCTGTAGCTAATCTAATTTCTAAAAGATCGTATTCATTACGAAATAGAAAATTATCAATAATTTTCATGTTAGGATTGTAAACCCCATTTGGCTATTGCTTGATCATATTCTTTACCATATTTTTTATCAATAGCTTGACGCATGGCTTGAGCACCTGCAAGTGTACCGCCTGGGTGTCCATGTACAGCACCGCCAGCATTAGCCAAATAATCGATGCCGGCAATTTCAGTAACACGATCTACTAATCCAGGATGCATACCGCAGCTAAGAGCAGGAACCGTATTTCCGGCTGTTAATATTTCGATACACTGTTTGATTTCATCTGGATCATCATTGCTATAACCGCCTACCATGCCTGTTTGAATAGTATCTACTCCCATTAATGTAGCCAATTGACACATTACAGGCCAACTAATACTAAATCTATGATTCTTATCTGTAGTTACTTTAGCGCCACTGCTTTGATAGTGTAGGTATAAAGGTAAATCAAGTTTTCGAATACTGTTATAAGATCCGAATCCGCTAAACACATTAATGTGTACACCTGTACCACCTAATTCATGTACACGTTTAACACGATCAACTAATACATGTGGATCGCAATTAATAGTATGACAAAATACAATCTTACGGCTTTGTTTTGCCAAATAGTTAGCAATGATATCTACTCTGCGATCTAATGGTGCACAGGCAGGGTTAACCATGATTTCATCTTCTTTAATAAAGTCAACTCCACCATCTACCATTTGCTTAACCATTTCTAATAATACTTCTGGAGTAATACCAATTTTAGGTTTAACGATACTACCAAATAATGGTTTACCGTATTGTCCGGTCATTGCTCTAAATCCCGATAAACCAAACTTAGGTCCTAAAAAATGTTTTGTAACAGTTTCAGGCAATTCTAATTTAACTAATCTACATTTAGTAACAATATCAATATCAACATGGCCGCCCATTAATTGGCAAAGCAAATGACTAATGCCATCTGTGTCCCAATCTGTGTTGGCTACTGGAAAAGCAATTTCTACTATTCCTGATGTAAGAGTTTTAAGTTTAGATTCATCTCCTACTACAATACAACTATGGTTTTCAAATAAATCATCAGTTTCCCATTCATTGCGTACATTAGGATTACCGACACTTTGTCCAATGGCTAAATTCCAGGCAGCATCTTTTAATGTGGCTGAACTTTCCATTTCGTATGTAGCAATGTAATATTTGTTTACATCGATTTCACTTCTATCTCTAAAGAACTTCATACTTATCTCCTGGAATACTTGGAACTTTTACACACAATACTCGACAGTCTTCATGAAAGACCGGATCGGCAACATCGCCGGGGTTAAACACAAACACATCGCCGGGATACATATCGGTCCCTCCAATGGTCATATGTCCTTCTATTAATACATTATATTCTGTACCTATCTTGTGATAGTGAGCAGGCCAAACTTCACCTTTAGTATGAGTAAGTAAGCCAACTTCAAATTGATCTGTTTTTAATACAGCTGGATCAAAATTTCCTATGAACCATCCTCGCCAAAAATCTTTAATGTTTTGCTTTGTCATATCTCAAAAACTTCTCTAGGTCAATAGGGACTCCAACTGCATGATGCTGTTCAATTGGAATATGATATATTCCAACTTTTAATCCCTTTTTAATCATATAGTTATAGGAAGGTGCTATATAAAATTCTCCGTTAGGAGCACGGTCGTTAGCCTCCATCATATCATATGCACTTTGAACAAAATACCTTCCTTGTTTCCAATAGTGGATACCGTTAAGACTAATGTTGCTAATAACTTCTTTTTCACGCATTTCGACTACTAGTCCTTTAGAATCTATTTTTGCGTAACTATTTTTATCAGTATCGCTGTAATATGTTACTACCGCTCCGTCATAAAGTCTAACATTATGAAAAAATATTTTACTATTCCATTCCATAATTTGATCGCAATTAGCAGTTATTAATTCTTGTTTGTTATTAATAAACTTTTCAAATAACAACACTGAACAAGCAGGACCTTCTGTTGTTTTATCTACTACAACAAATCTAGGATTCTTAACAGTCTTAGCTATAACATCTTTGGTAATTTCTAAAAATTCATCCTTACGTAAGATAAAATGCCATTGAGCATCGATATCCAAACTTTCAATGGCCCTAACTATCATAGGTTTACCATTTACATCAATTAAAGGCTTTGGAAGATAATATTGATCTTTAGGAAAACGAGATCCTACGCCTGCCATCGGAATTACTACATTAATCATAAAAATATTTATAGGGTGTTAATTAGTGGGGTTAATTTTCTGTAAAGACAATTCTACATATCGGGCGGGCAATCTATGTCTTTGATCCGCAGTAAACCAAACATAAGTTTTACCTTTAAAGTGCACACTATGTCCTAATCCATCTATATTATGAAACTGATCGGCTCTTACCCAAGTATCATATTGTTGTTGTCCTTGTGATAAAGTTTCTGACATATCAAACTGATCGTTTACCATAATGCTATAATTAGGACCTACTAAAGATCCTTGACTCATTGCTGGCATTACTAACTTTTCCCAAAATATTGGTCCAAAATTATCATGCCAATGTACTCCGTCGTGACTAGGATTTGGACTAGTAGTTAAGTATGTCTGTGGATCTACAAAATCATAAAAAGCAGTAGTAAATGTTATTCTAGGATCTTGACTAATAATTTTTAAAAATTCTCTATTCCATAAATGTATAATTTGGTTACGAGTTTGTGAACTACCCGTAAAAGGTACTTCACTATTATAATGGGCACGTTCTCCTGCTGCCGGTTGTCCCCATACAACTATATGTTCTAATTTATAAAGTTCAGTTATTCTTACTAACGAACGATAAAATTTTTCAGCATTTGTTTTTATAAATTCTAATATCTCGTTAGCATCTTTAATATAATGCCGAGGAATATGTCTCCAAAAATGCGCTCTAATATCTATTTCACCACTAGTGATAACTAGATGTTTTGCATCAACAGTTTGTTGTTCAACCCAAGGAGTTAATTTACTCCATAAATCTGATTCCGATAAATCTGTAAATCTATGATTAGTAAAAATAGGTGAACGACATTGCGCAGTAGTAAATCTAGTTACTTCGGGCATTCTTAAAAAGATATCAGTATGCGAATCACCAAGTAGTAAAATTTTCATAATTATTGCTCAGTTGGGTCAGGTAGAATACCATGATGGAAATGATGATCAGTATATCTAGATCTTCCATTAGCATTTATTTGACATTTGAAATCACCAAATACTTGTGTTTTATTATGCATCATATGATATACTCCAACTAAATGTTCGTTGGACCAAGTACCGTTGTAACGATAAAACCAATGAGGATCTGCAATTGGAATTAAATCTGTAATGTGATCAGATAAGCTACAATAAAATTCCATGCCTTTTTTTGTACCTACAACAAATAAATCACAGTGTCGATAGTTATCAAAGCCGGCTCTTGCATAGTCTTGATATAATAATTCATTGTTTACAAGATCTAATTTACTAACATCTAAATCTTCAAATAATCTACCATCTAAACGGAACTTAATTACAGCATCGTAATCTTGATCTATGAGATCAAATGTCATTTTTAATCCATTCCAAAAGCCAAATCTACGATCGCACCACCACAAAACATTTTCTGGTTGTGCTGGTTCAAGATCTATATCATGCGGAGGTAATTCATAAGCTGGTTGATCGCAAACTTGCACCTTGGCTAATTTATAATTAGGCAACAATACTTTTTCTATTTTATTTCTAGCCTGTTGTTCTGTCTCTGCCCATTCGCTAGCCCATAAGGTCATATAAATATCTGCTTGATCAAACCCTTTTATTTGTTTCATAGTGGTAATGAAATCAGGAGTGAATCTTGGCTGGCCACTAGTAATTAATGCTATCTTCATCCAGCATCTCCTCTTATTGATATAATAAAATCTCCAGGTGTTACAGAAACATTATTCATTCTTAAATGCAAGGCATGAGCACTTTCTGTATGCCATTGGTATCTATTTTGTGTAAAGAAATTATTATGAGCATCTTTAATCATATCACAGTATACAGTCATTTGAGTTGGACTAGCAATAGCAAACATATCACACATTTGTGGAGAGCTAGCACTTAAATGTAAATGACCGGCAATTTTATTCTTTGGTGTAACTACTGATTCTTTTACATCAATATTTTTTAAATCAACTGTATTAACTAATCCAATATCTGGTCTAGTTCTTATAACCATGTCGTACTCAACATTATTTTCTGTTTCATACTTTAATCTTAATTGATTTACTTGATATAAATTATACCATAGTTTATAAGCAGGAGTAGGAACACCCTCTGGTTCTTTAGGCAATGTTATATAATCACTATCAGACAATTCAAAAGATCGAACAAAATTATTTGCAGGTAAAGAAGATTGAAATACAGTTTTTACCAATTCAACATCAGTAATGTTCCTCCAAATATCACTAGGCAACTTATTTAAAGGTAATGATTGATTGTCTGGAGTAAAATAACAAAACCAATCTGCTTGGTTATATCCTGTTAAGTTTTGTAAAGTTAAATTAAAATCTTCAGTAAACCTTGGTTGCCCGCAGATTAATATTGCAATCTTCATATTAGAAATATTGTATGTTTAATCGCCAAGGATAGTTAATTTCTAATCTTTCGTGCGGTTCATTTTTACGTGGTTCCAACATCATTGATTTACCCAAACATAAACATAAAGCACTAGGACCGCCCATACTAGTAATCATCATCTCTGAACCTTGAATAACACGAGCTAATTCCATCCAGTCTGGAGTGCGATAATGTGGTACACGTATTTTGAAAATGTTTTCAAAATAATCATGGTCGCTTTCTTGTCCTACAAATACAGCCTGTTCAGCTAAACCTCGATCTATAAAACTTTTCCATACAGGGCTTTCTACAGGATTACCTTCTTGGTAATGAGGACTACGATGTATTACTACAGGACGTCCTGGAATGCGTCGTGGTTCTCTACATTCCATCCACGGCATCATTTGTAATTCTTTATAATGCTTTTTAGGATCTAACCCCACAGATAACGCATACTGGTTACTAAAATTACGAGGGAAGAATCCTGTTTCAAGATGATCATATGCATCTTCTAATTCGTAATCAATCTTTTCACCTTTCCAAATTTCAAATTTAGTAATATACTTTTGATGTTGAATTAATTCTCTCATTAATTCATAATCGTTTTCAGTCATACGACCTTCATGACGATTACCTTTATTACTCCACCCTAATTTAGTATTAATTACGTGTTCTAGGTTGTTTAATTTAAGATAAAATTCGCCACTACCAAAAATCTTAGGAATTACTAAAGAACAGAATGTATCACCTGTAGTTCCTGAATGTGAGAATGTTGTCATTTACTTGCCTTTTTTAAAATTGATATAAAATATCCGTTATGCCAATCACTGGCTGGACCAATAATATCTGGAGCCCACCAAACTTCCTGCTGCATGGTTCTAATTTCTATACTATTTTCTACTGTAAGATTTAAATCATGAATAGCATCAAAAGTACCGTTGCGTACACGCTCCCAGTTCCAATCATCAACGATGAATACAAATGTATCTTCTAATGCAGATTGAGTTAACTTTAATGCATCATATTGTTCTTGATAATCATGACCACCGTCATACATATAAACATTAAATTTGCCAATATTAGAATAATCAATGTTTTGAAAATTATCTTCAATAAAAGAAAAATCTAAATCGCTAGATTTGATTTTGTCAATATTAGAAAAGAATAAATCTTTTGGACCACCAAACTCTTTCCAGTTATCTACACATACAGCACGGGCTTTATTTCCGTATAAAGCAGAACAAGCAGTAGATCCGGCCCATGTACCAATTTCTAAATAATTTACATTATCTAAAGAACCTAGTAAATTATTAATAAAGTATCTGTACTTTTTTCCACTGGCACCATCCATATAACGAATCCAATCAGGAATCTTAAATTCCATAGCCATGGAACTAAACCAAGCATTTTGAAGTTTAGCAGCTAAATCACTATCCCAATCACCTGTAAAAATAATAGAAGTTTCTTGGTCTGGCGTTGGATTATGGGGAACATTTTTTGGTTCAACAAACATATAAATCCTTAATTGTAATCATTAGTTCTGTATAAATCTTCTACATGGAATACAGCATCAGGAATAATCATATTCTGCCACTTATCAAGATTTTCTGTTAAACATTTAGGAAAGTATTCATCGATTATAACATATTCAAATCTTTCATTATGTTTACTTTCTACGCCTTCATGTCCATACTTATTGCGTATCATCCAAGGAATATTATATTCATCTACAATGCTAGGATTATTTTGTTCTGTATGAGCAAAACTTTTAATCTTATTAACACAATGTTCTTCATTGCCAAAATAAGTGAAATGCCAACCGCCGTGGTCTACTTCTACAGTATTTTCTGGTTTAGGATTCCAAAAGAATGAATATTCTCTTTCTTGTTGCGGATTAATAAATGCTCTTCCACGAGTTACCATGATAGCAGGATGTCTACTAGGATGCTGAATCTTCATGTAATTAATTTTGTAATTAAACTGAGTAATGTACAATAGATATCTATCATAATCATTTTCATCAGTCTTAATCATTTCAATCATTTCTGCACGAGGAATTTCGTCACAGTCGCTAATGACTACAATATCTTCAGGCGACATATCTTCCAACCCTCGTTGTAAAGCCCATCGTTGATATTTTTCACGTACCCAAGTATCATCAATTTCTCGAGGAAATACTTGTCGTTGAGTTTCAATAGAATCATCTAATTTAATATGACGAATTTTACTCATGTATTTTTCAAAACGGGATTTATTCTTTTCAAAGATATATTCTTTTTCAAGACCTGTAAATGTTGTACTGGCTTCAAGCAATACAAAGTAATCTACTGTATCCCACATTTCTTGGAGTCTAATTTCTAAAATATCAAATTCGTTATAAAACGAAAAACAATCATATACTTTCATTTTTACTCCATGGGCCAAAAGTCTGTTATTTGTGCTGTAGCATCGGCAATAATTAAATCTTTATATTTTTCTTGATTGTCTACTATGCACTTAGGAAAATAATCATCTAATACAATGTATTCAAACTTTTCCACATCTCGAGGATTAGGACCACACTTTTCTTTAATCATGCGATCAATACTAAATCTATCTATAATTTCAGGAACATTTTGTTCCACGTGGGCAAAGTTCTGTAGTTTATGTATAGCATTTTTATCATCGCCTAAGTAGCTAAAATGCCATCCTGCGTGTTCTAAATAAACCACATCCGGAGCAGGAGGTAACCAAGCATGTGTATAATCTCTTTCACGTTCAGGATTAGTAAACACATGGCCGCGTGTAACAATCATTTGATTATTGACCACAGGTTGATACCATTTTAAGAAGTTAAATTTATATCTAAACAAAGGTACTTGTAATACATAACGTTCATACTTGTTTTCATCGACCTTAATCATTTCAAGTATTTCAGCGCGAGGGATTTCATCAAGATCGCTAACTACAATAAGATCGTCGGGTTGCATATCATACAATCCACGAGCTAAAGCATCTCTTTGAAACTTTTCTCTGACCCAACTATCATTAGTTACAGGCATATCATCAATTTGTAAGTAACGAATTTTATCTTGATACTTTGCAAACCGATCCCAATTAGCCAATAATACATAGTTTCTAGATTTTCCACTATGACTCATATTTGCTTCGGCGATAACAAAATAGTCTACAGTATCATATAATTCCTGTATTCTAATTTCAAGTAAATCTAATTCATTAAAAAAAGTAAAACAATCGTAAATTTTCATATTATTCTTTTATCCAAAGTTTAGGTGTGTTATTCCATATTTCCATAATATCTATATATGGATCTTTTCCTGATTCATCCATAATATGAAATCCTAATCCTGGAATAGGACTGAATAACATAACACCTGGTTGATTCCATATCTGATTTATCGATCTATCTTCGACCCAACCTTCATTTCTGATAGTTAAATCAACTAATGCGTCAAACACTTGTCGAAATGTATCATATAAACGACGGCTAGCTAAACAAGTATAGGTAGTATGTTTAACTGTACGATAATGTCGATATGGACCTAGTAATAAAATACTTTCATAAATCTGTTTGGTATAACGCCAAATATCATCATGTGGGTTAATAGCAACCATTTGTCCGCCGGTATTGCCTTCAAATTGATCTACTGTTTCAATCATATCATTAATTGCTTCAGGAACATGAAGGTAATCATCTTCGATATGGTACCATAAGTCAGTGCATTTTTTATCAACTTCTTGATAAACACGTTTCATAGTCCATCCATTGCCAGTACCATCTAATACAGGAATAAATTCTGTTGGGAATTTACAATGGCTAATAATTTGTTTAATATCTGCAACAGCCTCAGGACTACTGTGATCATCCAAAACAACCAAACGAATATCATGATCAGTAACTTGATTAATGCTGTTAATCAAACTACTAATACAATGTTTTACTAATTCATGTTTGGTGCAATTAATGTATCTAGTGCTATTGCTGGCTGCGTTTATTATTGTACAAGTACGTAATACTACTAATAAATTTCTTTTCATATCGGATATTTAAGCACAGCTATAATGATAAGTCAAATTATTGAAGCAACATAATCAGCAAATGCTTGATGCGTTTTTATTCCTAAATGTGCTAAATCTCTTGCCAAATCTGTCTTATCCGTATGAAAAGAATCAAGAGCAGGACTATTTGAATTATAGTCTTTGAAAGAATCAAATGAAACAAATTTCAAAAGTTTATGATTTCTCCAATTAGAAATAAAATCATTCAACCCATAAGAGGATTCAAATTTTAAGAATCTAATATTTTTTTGATTACACATATGTTCAATAGCCATTTGATTTTTGATTGTATTAAAATAGCTATTATTATCTTCCCCTAACCATTTTCTTACAAAGCTCGAAACACGATGCATATCATCCCAAGGTCCGTATCTTTTGGTTATGCCTTTATATATTAATTCAAATCTAGGACTTTTTATAGGTGGAGCAAGTAAAATTACAATTTTGGGATTAATTTTATCAATCCAACCATGGCATAATCTAAATGCTATATCATTGGATCCGCCACCTATACCTAAATTAACACATTTTAGATTTACTTTTTTAGCTACAATTTCCGGCCAAATTTTATGTACAGGCAGTCCTGTGCCTATAGTATTACTACAACCCAAAAACATTATAGAAGGATCATCGGTAAATTCTTCGCATCTAAATCCATGAGAATTAAACTTATATGTAAGCGGGTAGTCGATCCAATTATTCTTTTTTAATAAATGATATTTTTTACTAAGATTATTATTATATTCTGCTTTGGTATCACTAGAAAGCCAATGTAAAATTTTATTAGCGTGTTTTGTATACGGTGTTCGGTAAGTTATCATGATTTTACGCAAATAAATGTATTTTTATTAGTATACAAATGGATCTCGTTTTTTAAGTTTTTTAATAAGTTTATTAATATTTCTTTCTTTTTTATAATTCTTAAACCATTTTTTTAGCTTTTGAAACAGTAACATACGTCTATTTAAGAAAAATATTGCCATAATTCAACTATTTTTGAACTAAAGGTTGACAATGAGACTAAATAAACTTATAATATATTTTATAGTTAACAAAGGAACTATATTGAAAATGTTGAAGCAATCGTATAGAACACATTTTACCAAAGCCATGCAAAAAGGGTTAATTCCTTCTTGCTGGAATGCGATTAATAGTGTATCATATGATCGCGAACCAGGACAAACCCGGGGGTCTTATAAGTGTAACGAGTAAAGAAAAAAATACTCAAATAAACTTAAAAGACCCTGGAATTAAAAACTCCGGGGTTTTTTGTTTTTAATAGTGTGAAATGTGGGAACGAGGTCCACGCTGGGCACTTAAAACATCCAGCAAACGGGCGGAACCGGGGCATAAAACCTGTGGCAAAAACGCAGAGAGTCAGAACCGGAATATATGAAAGCATATTTGAAGTATTTGAGTATGCTTTCATATAGCACCTTCCTTACCCACTTTGTACTGGGTTGACATGCGTAGCTGGGAGGTGTTATACTAATTTTTAAATGCTCTCATCGTCTAGAGGCCTAGGACACCGCCCTTTCACGGCGGTAACACGAGTTCGAATCTCGTTGGGAGTGCCAAATTTTGGGCCCGAAGCTTTAAAGTGAAGCAACTGGCTTTTAACCAGTAGAAGAGGGAGCATTACCCTCTGGGCCTACCAATATAGATTGGTAAATTACTTTTTAAAAGTTCTTGACA
>Ga0164296_1002205_pt1 | contig 19716 bp, 18 predicted proteins | sample GEODES057metaG_FD_113533 | JGI IMG/M metagenome (GOLD analysis project Ga0164296, IMG submission 113533) | Dystrophic lake water microbial communities from Trout Bog Lake, Wisconsin, USA - GEODES057 metaG | ecosystem: Environmental > Aquatic > Freshwater > Lake | place: USA: Trout Bog Lake...
ATACACTGCGGGCTGCTGCGCTGCAAGCGGCAGAGATGCCATCCATAGCAGCCAGGATTTCAAGAAGCCACGCATACGGTTATGCTATCGCTGGCGGGGTTATGATGTTGTGGATCCCGGCCTGGTTGTTGTGATTTTTGTGCAGTGCAAATCTTCATCATTTTCCGGCGCACAGCCACGCGCCGACCAAGTAAGATTGCCGCATACGGCCATGCGCCCCAGGCAAGCCATTAAGGTACATGTCGCTGCAAAACCGAAGGAGACATCATTCATGAAACGCTTCTGTACTATCGCAATCTGTAGCGCTCTTCTGATCAGCGCCGCAACGTTTACCTCTTCGCTCCTCGCACAGACCGCACCCGCACCCGCCGCAAAGCCCGCACCCGCCAGCCCGCCTGCAATGGAAAAAGGCAACATCGGCGGCGTCGCCATCAGCATCGCATACAGTTCTCCACGCGTCCGTGGCCGCGAAGGAAAAATCTTTACCGCAGACGGACTCATCCACAGCAAGGAACAGCATTATCCCGTGTGGCGCGCCGGTGCGAATAGCGCCACCACACTCACCACCAGTGGCGACCTGAAGTTCGGCGACCTGTTGGTGCCGGCAGGAACCTACACACTGTTTGTCGACATCAGCAACCCGACCGACTGGAAGCTGATTGTGAGCAAGGCCACTGGCGAGTGGGGCCTGAGCTACGATGCGACCAAGGACCTGGGCCGCACCAGCATGCACATGTCCAAGCCGCCCAGCATGGTTGAGAACCTCGCCTACATCATCATGAACAAGGGCGCCGGCAAAGGTACTCTCACGCTGACGTGGGAAGACCACACTGCCATGGTCAACATCAGCAAGCCGTAATATTTTTTTTGACAAGGCGCGTCATTGCGGCGCGCCCTGTCATCTAAAATCCAACAGGCCCCACGCACAAATCATTTCTGAAGGATTTGCCATGTCCACAGCAACCGACCCACGCTACCCCATTGGCCGCTTTGCCAAACCGGAATTGCATTCGGCGGAGTTGCGCGCCGCCAACATTGCCACACTCGAACAACTCCCCGCGAAGCTTCGTGCCGTCGCCGGCAGCTGGAGCGATGCGCAGTTGGAGACGCCCTACCGCGAAGGCGGCTGGACCGCGCGGCAACTGATACACCACATTGCCGACAGCCATGAGAATATGGCCATACGTTTTCGCCTCGCGCTCACTGAAGACTGGCCAACTATCAAAGCCTACGAAGAACAGCTGTGGGCTGAACTGGCCGATGCCAAGTCTGCGCCGATTGAACTTTCGCTGAGGATTATTGAAGCGAGCCATGCGCGTCTGGTGATGCTGCTGCGCTCGCTGACTGAAGAACAGTGGCAACGCGGATTCAATCATCCCGTAAATGGCCGTGCAGATCTTCAGACCGTGCTGGCGTTGTATTCCTGGCACAGCCGGCACCACACGGCACACCTTACCGAGTTGGCGAAGGCCAAGGGCTGGCAATAAAAATTTCGTTGGCACGGACGCGCGATGAACGTTGAGCAAGACGCGGCGACAGAATCACCGAAACAATCCCCGGCAGAAATTGCCGCGCAGATTGCCGACTACATCGCCGCGCATCCGCATGCTGTCATTCTCGAATCGGGCCGCGTGTTGTTTGACCTGACCCGTGCGCGGCACACCCTCTCCACTGAGCATGGGCGCTGCGTTCTGCATTTGTGGAGCGCGGATCTGGATGCAATCCGCACGATTGTCAGCGTTGCCGAACGCAAAGGCACGCTGCGATTGGCCACGCTGCGGTTGGGCCAGAAGCGCGCCGTCACCTGGGAAGTTGCCGCCGTCAATCTGGATGAGCCCGGCGTGCTGCGTCGCAGGGCTGCGCGCAGTGCGGTAGAAGATTCCACGCGACAGGCCACGCGCATTGCCGGCCGCAAACAATTATTGCGCCGTGTGGAACGGGCCATACCGCGCCACTTTGAAGGCTGGCTGCCGGAAAGTTTTCGCGCGGCCATGGATTTGGAACGCAGCTTCGGCCCCGCGTATGTTCGCGGCGTGATGGCATGCGGCCAGCAGGCGTGGGCGGTGATTGCCGTCGGCGCAGCGGAAACGCAATCCACAATTGATGGCGTACTCACGCTTGGCATTCTATGGCTGGCACATTGTCGCGACCACGCCGGCGGGCGCAGACTCTTCAGCGGGCTGCGACTTATTCTGCCGCCCGGGTGCGCCACGCTTACGCTCTCTCGAATTGCGTGGCTCAATCCGCGCATCGCGCAGTATGAGTTGTATGAACTCGATGACACCGACGACACGCTGACACTTCTAGACGCAAGCGATCAGGGCAATCTGTCCACGCGGCTCGTACATGCGCCGACGGTCGGTTTCGCGCAGGAACGTTTTGCCGCGGCGCGCGAACGCATCCTGCAGATGTTGCCGCCGGAGATGCGGCCGCTGGTGGATACGCGCGTGGAGAATGCCGCCGAGATGGGATTCCATCTGCATGGACTGGAGTTTGCGCGCGCGCGCATGGGCACCTCGGCCAGCAGTTTTCAGCAGGTGGTGGAAATTACATTTGGCGCGGGCGCGGCGGAAACTCCGCTGACGGAGGAGAATGAACCGCAGCTGCGCGAGATGCTGGCGCAACTGCATCGCAGCCGTCACGCCGCCGGTAATCAGCGCGATGCGCTCTATCGTCTGCAGCCGGAGCGATGGTTGGAGTCGGTGCTGCGCCGCAACCTGGCGGTGCTGGAAAAATCCATCGCGCCGCATCTTCACTCCGCACAGGTTTATTCGCAGGTGCCGGCGTTTTCTGCAGGAGACCGCGGCATGCTCGACCTGCTGGCGGTTTCAAGCGATGGACGTTTGTGCGTGCTGGAATTAAAAGCTGCGGAAGATTTGCATCTTGCCGTGCAGGGGCTGGACTACTGGGTGCGTGTGCGTTGGCACCACGCGCAGCCGCCGGACCCCGCCACCGGGCTCGGCGAATTTCAACGCCACGGATATTTTCCCGGCACGGCACTCTCGCCGCTGCCGCCGCGGCTGTATCTGGTCGCGCCCGCGCTGCGCATTCATCCCGCCACTGAAGTTGTGCTGCGATACTTCAAGCCGGAAATTGAGTGGACACTGGTCGCGCTCGACGAACGCTGGCGCAAGGAAGTCCGCGTCGTCTGGCGTAAACGAAGCGCTGTAGCATGTACATAAAGATTTACTTTACAAATGCACATGCGTTTTATGAATATAAAATGTGTAATCTTTTTTTGAATGCAAAAACAAAACGTATATGGGGATATCTCCAATGGATGATGAAAAAGAAAAAATATGAATAGCAACAAAGCCGCCAATGAAGGAAGTGCTGATAAAAAGCAACGCGACCCTGCGACATAAATATTATTTGCAGCAAAAGCTTTTATCGCAGACGCTGAGGCGCTAGAAGAAATATATACGACTTGTAAACCAATAATCGTTAAAAAGCAAAATGAACGCAGAGATGAAATCAAAAAATATATAGAAGAAAACAAGAATCCTAAAACATATAAATTAGTAATGGATACAAGTGGTATTTATAAGTTGCTTAGTCTATTTTCTAAATTAACATATAGTACTTATTTATTTCGCGGCCACATACTCGTTGCATTGGTTTCAAGGTTTGATTCATTCATTGCTGAAGTAGCACGAGAACTATTAATAAAGTATCCATTTCATCTCGATAAGAAAACTATTCTGTATTCTGATGCAATAAATTTTAATTCCATTGAGGCTATGAAAGAAAAACTAATGAATGAGACTATTGATAATGAATTAAGGGACTCGCACGCAAAACAAATCAATTTTATTTCAAAACTTTCAAATGTGCCACTTGGAGCGGATGAGCCAGATTTGATTAGTAAATTCATTGAAATAACAGAAAGAAGAAACTGCCATATACACTGTAACGGTAAAGTTTCAGAACAATATATACAAGTATGTAATGAATATAAATATAAATTTGAGAAAGAGCCTAAAATTGGAGAGGCGCTCAATGTATCGGGGAAATATCTGAAACAGTCACTGAGAATATTAAGCGAGATGGCATTTAAAATTTCTCAGACAGTAGTCAGGAAAAATTTTCCAGATCAAATCGATGATGCCGAAAGGCATGCTAATACAATTGGTTTATCCCTTCTTTCCGAACATAGATGGGAGGATGCTTTAATGATATTTGACTATGCCGCTAGCTTGCGAGATGGGTGGGCCGGAGACGATGGTGATTACAAAAATAACATAATAAATAAGGCACAAGCATTAATTGGTTTGGGCAGAAAAGATGAAGCAATCAAGGTAATAGAACGGGAAGATTGGAGCGCCTCGCACCCGCGATACCTTATGGCCATTCATATTCTAAAAGAAGAATATGAAAAGGCAGCTAAGTTATTGGCTATCGCTGACATAACAGAAGAAGATTATAGAGAATGGCCAATATTTGAAAAATATCGTCAAAGCGAGCAATTTAAAGCCGCTTTTTTAGCACACTTTGCGCATGATTATGATGTATCAACTATCGAAGCGGCGAGCAAAGCAATTGCAGAAATAGAAAGTCGTGATGATATAGCTATGCCACAAGATGATTTTCAAAATAAGCCATTAGAAAATAATGTCGATACAAATATTTCACTTCAATCTCAATAATCTGCTTTATTTTTCAGTCGCAGTAGGCTTCCATCGGCATGTCATTCAGCATCACGCCGGGTTCAATATCGCCGGCGCCGGACTCGCTACGCTTGGCGAAGAATTCTTCCACTGCGCCCAGCACCCCTTCGCTGGTCTTCGACTCAAAGATCGCGCGGCGCAATGCAGCTCCGCCGGGGACGCCATGCGTGAACCAGCTGGCGAACTGCTTCATCTTGCCGGCGCACTCGCGGCCCACGGCACTGCCGGAGTCGGCCTCTTCCAGCAGCATGGAAAAATAGGTGCGAATCATCTGATAACGGTCGGCATCGGTGGGCTTCACGTAGCTGCCGGTGCCGGTGGCGGCCTTGGATGATGTGTACTCGGCAATCTGGCGGAAGATCCACGGGTTCGCGGGCGCGGCGCGGCCAATCATCACGCCATCGCAGCCGGCCTGTTCCACCAGCGCGGCGGCGTTCTCCGGCGTGCGCACATCGCCGTTGCCAATCACCGGGATGCGCACCGACTGCTTCACCGCGGCAATCCACTGCCACTGCGCCAGGCCCGTGTAGCCGGCCTCTCGGGTGCGCGCGTGCAACGCCACGGCATTCAGGCCACAATTTTCGGCGAGCTTGGCCAGGTCCACGCAGACAATATTGTTGTCGTCCCAACCCAGGCGAAATTTCACGGTGAAGGGAATTTTGACCGCGCCGCGTACGGCTTCAAAAATTTTCGCAATCAACGGCAGGTCGCGCAGCAAACCGCTGCCGCCGTTGCAACGCACCACGCGTTTGGCCGGGCAGCCCAGATTTAAATCAACCAGATCAAAGCCCGCGTCTTCCACAATGCGCGCGGAGTCGGCCAGCGTCTCCGGATTCGATCCGAAGAGTTGCGCGGAGATGGGATGCTCGTCGTCGTAGTAAGTCAGGTAGCGTTTGCGTTTGGATTCACGCATGCGCGAGAGGCCGTCGGCGGAGGTGAACTCCGTCATGATGAGGCCGCAGCCGGATTGCTGATTGCTGGTGGCGGCTTCCACTTTTTCTTCCAGCCCCGCATTCGCACCGGCGGTGAAGGCGCTGGCATTTTTGATGAAGCGGCGGAAAACTGTGTCGGTCACGCCGGCCATGGGAGCCAACACGGTTGCCGGCGCAATGCGCACGCCGCCAATCACCATCTCCGGTGGTACATGGCCGCCGGTGGGCGTGGGGTGTTGCATTTCTTTTTCCCAGTGCTTTTGCATCTGCTCAGCCCGCTGCTGAAATTTTTACTCTGCAACAACAAAGCCCCCGCCGCAGCGGAGGCCTTGCAGATTTGCCCATGGCGCTGCGATTACTTCGTGGCTGCGGCCTTTGCATCGGCCTTGCCTGCGTCGCTCTTCGCGTACTTCTGGCGGAAGCGCTCCACGCGTCCCGCAGTATCCACCAGGCGCTGTTTGCCGGTGAAGAACGGGTGGCAGTTGGAGCAGATTTCCACGTGGATCTCGCCCTTGTGGGTCGAACGGGTCTGGAAGTGGTTCCCGCAGGCGCACTTCACTTCAGTTAACGTGTACTCCGGATGAATTCCCTCTTTAGGCATTGCTTTGTACCAGAAACCTTTCGCATAAACTTGCGGACTTGGAATGTGCGAGCTGAATCCCGGGGCCTGTGTGGGCCGCCCGAGACAGCCTGAATTACCGCTCCAGACGCAATTACCAGTCTATCGGAGTTTGCGGTAGTTTTCCACTCTGCCTCCCCGGTTCTCCAGAGCACGGCAACTTTCGCCACGCTGTACCATAATGCTTCTATGCCAGATACATGCCCAATCTGCAGCGGCACCGGACATCGCATTTTGACCCGCGAAGACGGCAGCACCTACGCCGGACGCTGCGAATGCCAGACCTTTCTGATGGCTGAACGGCGGCTGGAGCGCGCCTTTATCCCGCGGCGGTACGAACATTGCTCCTTTGAAAGCTTTGAGACTGCCTTCAGCGGCGCCGACACTTCGCTGGCAAAAGCCCGGCTGGCGGCTCGCCGCTTTGTGGAAGGTTTTCCTCTGGAAACCGATGGCCGCGGCCTGTTGCTGACCGGCTCCATCGGCGTGGGCAAGACGCATCTGGCCGTCAGCATCCTGCGTGACCTGGTGATTGAAAAAGGCGCGCACGGACTTTTCTGCGATTATCGCGATCTGCTGAAGCAGGTGCAGAACTCCTGGAACAAACAGGTGGCGACGACGGAATTGGAAATCCTGAAGCCGATTTTTGAGGCGGAAGTGCTTGTGCTGGATGAACTGGGCGCGTCCAAGCCGACGGACTGGGTCTGGGACACGGTGGCGCACATCCTGAACACACGCTATAACGACAAGCTCACCACCATCATCACAACGAATTATCCCAACGTATCTCCGCTGGGTGCCGGCGGCAGCGAAGACGTGGCCTACATCACGCGCAACGCCATGCGTGAGGAGTCGCTCGGCGACCGCATCGGCGAGCGCATGCGTTCGCGCCTGCAGGAGATGTGTGTGGTGATTGAGATGCGCGGCGATGATCTGCGGCAAAAAGTGAAACGCGCCAGTTTGATGTAGCTAAACAATTCTTCCGGGAGCAGTCCACATGCTGAACCGCAGAAAGTTGCTGACATCTGCAATTCCAGCCGCAGCGGGATTTGCCCTGCTGAGGTGCAGCGCCATTGCCTCAGATACATCCACACGAAAATTTGAACAGGAAGTGGCACTGCTGGAAAAAAAGAGCGGCGGTCGGTTGGGCGTGTCTGTACTCGATCAAAAATCCGGCGCTCTCATCGGCCATCGGCTGAATGAACGCTTCCCCATGTGCAGCACCTTCAAGCTGATGGCGGCTGCGGCCATATTGCGACGCGCCGACGAGCGCCACGAGCAACTGGACCGCGTTGTGCATTACACCAAGGCCGACCTGCTGGCGCATTCGCCCATCACCGAGCAGCATCTTGCCACCGGAATGGCGCTGCGTGATATTTGCGAGGCCGCTGTAACTGATAGCGACAACTGCGCGGCCAACCAGATGCTGGCCGCACTTGGCGGGCCGGCAGGTGTGACGGCATTCGCACGCGCACTCGGCGACCGCATGACGCGGCTGGACCGCACTGAACTTTCGCTGGACACAGCTATTCCCGGCGACCCGCGCGACACTACAACTCCGGCAGCAACCGCGCATAATCTGCGCGCATTGGTGTTTGGAGATGCGTTGCAGCCGGCCTCGCGCGATTTGCTCATCCGCTGGATGCGCGCCTGTACGACCGGTAGCGCGCGCCTACATGCCGGGCTGCCTGCAGATTGGGTGGAAGGCGACAAGACCGGAACAGGCAACACCGGCACTGGCACGGCGAATGACATCGCAGTCCTGTGGCCGCCATCACGGCCGCCAATCGTGGCTGCCGTATACCTGACGCAATCGAAGCTGGATGCGGATGGCCAGAATGCTGTGCTGGCCGATGTGGGGCGATTGATTGCGACACACTTTTCAGCGTGAAGCAGTATGCGTGAAATGATCTAGCGGCGTAATTTGCCAGGCCGCCGATTTAGATGGTGGCGAACGAACCCAGCAGCAGCAGCACTGCCGCCACGGTCGCCAACTTGTAAATCATCTCAGCGGTCTTGTTGGGTGTTGCGTCCGTCGGCATGGCGTCTGCTGCGCCATTGCCCATCGGGATCAGATTGATTGTTGCCATGGTGCCTCCATAAATTGCTCTGCGAAAAATTCAAATTGCACTACGGGAATTTCAGTTTTATTTCTGTCTACTTCTTTTGATGCGAAAACTTGCTTGCCGATACAACATTCGCCACATAATTTTCAACGCAAAAAGCACTGCACTAGATTTAGTGCACGTTTTTCCATTTCCATCATCCGTCAGAAACCCTTTGGGCTACCGTGAATATCGTGTAAATCCGCCGAGGAATGAGTTACTGTCTCGATTACGGAAAAACTACGGTACTAGTTCCCTGAACTTTGCCCGAGGCCGCACTTCGATGTACTGTCAAAGAAGACTGGCAGAAAATCGGTCGCAAACCATGCGCAAGTTATGAGGGGCAATGATGGAAGAACCCAGAAACAATTCGGCCACCGGCAACGACAGCAGCCAGAAAGAGTCTGCCATGTTCCACACTTCCACCGAGACACCGAAATCCTCCATCCCCTGGCAGGTCTGGGCCGTGGCCGCGGTGGCCTGCTGCATTGTGGTGGCGGTCCTCTACTTTTCCGGACATAAAAAGCCGCTTGCAACCAACCCCGCCCAGCCGGATGCCTACGCCGCCAGCCTGAGCATTTCCAACATCCAGATGAGTGAAGCCTCGAACATGGCCGGTGGAAAAATGACGTACATTGACGGCAGCATCACGAACCATGGGAAAAAAACAGTGACCGCAGTAACCGTCAGCACGACCTTTGCCAACGACATGGGCGTGGCCCCGCAGATTCTGACCGAGGGGATCCAAATTATTCGCGCCCGCGAACCCTATATCGACACGGAATCTGTGTCCGCTGCCCCCATCCAGCCGGGGGAGACCAAGGAATTTCGCCTTATATTTGAACAAGTTACGCCAAGCTGGAACCAGGTCACCCCGGTGATTCAGGTGCTACGGGTAGAGACGCGATAGGCTGAAAATTTTCTATTACTGGCAGGCAACTTAAGCCAAATTTCCAACATCTGAGAATGAAACGGGTATGAATCGGCGACATATTACCCCCACCTCCCCGGGTAAAGGTAATGTACGGTGCTGATTCACAACACCCCCATAGAGAACCAAAGCAGATTGGCCCCTCACCCGAGGGGCCGTTTTTTTGACGTATCCATTCTGGTTTCCTCCCCTGCATAGGCTGTGCTCCAGAGCACAGCGGGGTTTACAAACTCTTAATAAAATTTGTATTGTAGTTCGTTCCCCGCACACCGGTTCCACTTGGTCGTCTGGATGCCGGGTGTCAGGCGCCACTGGATATTTTTGATGCATTGCATGCAAGTACGAGGAGTAGCACCATGAGCACTTATCGCATACAGCGCGACTATATTTCCGATGGACGACAGGCACTGGTCAGCAAACTACGCCTGAAGTACACACTTCTGATTACGATTCTGTGCGCGGCAGTTGCACTCTCCATCTGGCACACCCTGGGACCGCGTGAAGAATTCCACGTCGCCACCTACATCATCGGTCTTTCTGCATTGACGGCAATTGTTATTGTGAGCCTGCGTGACACATGGGCACGCGGCGTCAGGCATCTGAACGAAACCGTGGACACGTACAGGTTGACGGTGGAACCCGGCAGAATTCTTTGCGTACACAACCATTCGCGACCCATCATGCTGGACACGTCAGAAATTCTGCGGGTGCAGGAAGACGGCCGACATGGTTTGCATCTCTGCACACGAGACCCCAAGTTGTGCATCGTGATTCCGCCGCAGCTGGAAAATTTTCAGGCATGCAAAGCTGAGTTACGCGCGCAGGGATTGAGTTGGGAAGCGCAAGCGTAGCAGACTAATTCAAGCCGGTCTGCTGGGACGTTGCCGAGGCCGGGCGCGCCGGCGGCTTGTAGATATAGAAGCTGTTGCGGCCGCCGCGCTTGACCACATACATGGCATGGTCGGCAAACTTCAACAGCTCCTCTGGAACTTGAGTCGAGTCCGGGTAGATGCAGACGCCTGCGCTGACGGTGATTTCCAGTTCCACATCGCCAAACTGCAGCGGTCGCGAGATTGAACTCACCAGTTGCTTGCCGCAGGCCTTCACTTCATCCAGATTGTTGAAGTCCGGCATGATGACGACAAACTCATCTCCGCCGACGCGTGCCACCGTGTCCGACTCGCGCACGGAAGCCAGCAACCGGCGCGCCATCGCCGCCAGCAGTGCATCACCTTCAGCGTGGCCCATAGTGTCATTGATGCGTTTGAAGTGGTCCACATCCAGCATGAAGAGGGCGACTTTTTTCTTGTTGCGCTGTGCCCGCAAAATGGCCTGCGTCAGGCGGTCCTGCATTAACGCGCGATTGGGCAGGCCGGTCAGGTGATCATGATGGGCCATGTAGTTCACGCGGTCGGCCATGCGTTTACTTTCCGTGATGTTACGGCTGGTAATGGCGATGCCCTTGCCAAGCTTCACGGCCTGCACGTGGATCCACGTAGCTTTAATAATTTCGTCATCAATAAAAATTTCTGTTGTGTAGGAAACGCCGGTTTCGACTACCTGCTTGTACTGCTCCAGCAGGCCGGAGCTGACGACAAACGGCCGCACCTGCGAGAGTGATTTGCCAATGAGACTGTTGCGCTTTATCTGCAGCCGCCGCTCTGCATTGGGATTCATGTAGCTGAAGGTGAAGTCTGCGATGTTGCCGGCCTCGTCATAGACGCCATCAAAAATATAAAAGTCGTCCATGCTGGATTCTGCGGCGGCCAGAAAACGCGCGTGCTCCTCGCGGGTGCGCGCTGCCCCTTCCAGTAATTTGTACTGGCGGTAAAGCAGCATACCGGCGCTGATTGCGATGATGAACGCGCTGGCCAGCCGCAACAACAACAGCGGAATTGTGCAGAACAGGATGACGAGATCTGTCAGCACAAAGAGAAGAAATGTCAGCGTGAACCGCAGATGCTGCGACGTGGGCGATTTTGGATTCATGGACACTCCCTGTCCAGGATCCACAGACAGAGAGAGAACCGTGCCACACGGAGAAAGGAAGCAGATGAATCTGAAGTGGGAGAAAGGGACGCAGTCATACGTGGTGAGGTTCTCGACTGCTTGAAGGATCCACGTTGCCAGTTTCCTGCGGCAGTGTCCATCCTGATGTTTCCGCTCCTGCAACAGCCATCTTGCGGAGTGAGCGTTCGCACTCAAGCAGATTATACCCAACACATTGGTGTTTGCGACGGGGTGCTGGCAGCTGATTCTTGAATAGCGAAACGGAATGGTTTAGAGGCTGCCGAGATGCAAGCGGTAAAGCCGGTAAGCCTCGCCAGTGCCATACCAGTTGCCGAACTCAGCCAGAAACTCCGCGCCAAAGCGGACGTTGAGCGCCTGGCTGGGGCCGGGGCGAGCATGGCCGAAAACATATTGGTAGCCGCGACCCGCAACCAGACCGAGCCAGTGCGCCTTCATCACGTCGCTATAGCCCAGGCCGTGATATGGCGGCAGCAGCGTATTGGAATAGCAATACATTGCCAGCCGTTTTTCTTCTTCGGGGACGGTGTCCATGCCCGCGATGCGTTCATCGCAACCGGCCACGGGGATGCCGTAGGTTTCGCCGGCCAGTTTGCCATCCACAAACATCCAGACAAAAATGGCACCGTGGGTCGCAATAAGATGCTGTTTGGATTCGACATCCATTTGCAGGTTGGAGTGGTAGAGCAATTCAAACGCCATCGTCTCTTCGATGGGCATTGTGTAGCGGAAGGTGATGTGCCCGAGGCGCTGCATGGCTATCGCGGCTTTGCTGCGGCATCAATGGCCAACAGCGTTTCCAGCAGCGGCTTCAGATTTTTCAGGTCGAGCGCATTGGCACCGTCTGATTTTGCATTCGCCGGATCATCATGCACTTCGAGAAAAATTCCATCCACACCTGCAGCCACGGCAGCGCGCGCCAGCACGGGAATAAATTCCGGCTGACCGCCGCTGACACCATTCGCTGCGGAAGGCGTTTGCACAGAATGCGTGCCGTCGAAAATCACCGGAGCCATCTCCCGCAGGATCGGCAGTGAACGCATATCGACAACCAGATTGTTGTAGCCGAAACTGGCACCGCGCTCGGTGAGGCAGACGCGCAGCTGGCCGGAGTCCAAAACTTTTTGCACGGCGTGCTTCATGTCCCATGGAGCAACGAACTGCCCCTTCTTGATGTTGACCGCGCCGCCGGTCTTGGCCGTTGCCTCAGCCGCGCTGGCCAGCAGGTCAGTCTGGCGACAGAGGAAAGCGGGAATCTGCAGCACGTCCACGCTCTCGGCCACACGCGCACAATCCTGCGGCGTGTGCACATCGGTCAGCACCGGCAGGCCGGTCGCTTTGCGCAGCTCGGCAAGAATGCGGCAACCCTCTGCAAGGCCGGGGCCGCGAAAACTTTTTATCGATGTGCGATTGGCTTTGTCGTAACTGGCTTTGAAAATGTACGGGACACCGAGGTCACTGGCGACGCGCTGGATGGCATCTGCCATTTTTCTCACGTGGGCTTCAGACTCAATCACACACGGGCCGGCGATGAGAAATAATTTTCCCGCGCCTACTTCTACATTGCCGATTTTGAAAGATGACGTCATCACTTTATTCCGAGTTTGATTCTACTGCACGCTGACCTGCTGGAAGCCGAGGCCGCTCAACAGCAGCGTGATGCTGGCGCAGGCATTTTTGTGCGCGGCATCCAGAATGCCGTCGTCGAGCGCGGCCTGTCGTAGTTGCTGCTCGGCATGCTGGCGCGTGGTTGTTTCCAAATCTTTGTCCGGTGAAGCCAGCCAGCCGGTAGTGCGTGAGTAGACTCGTGTGTGCGTGTTATCGAGCGTGGCGGAAAAAATCTCCGGCGCGGGCAGCGTCATGCGGATGCTGCGGCCACCACCAGCCAGCGACGTTATGACCACACTCTGCGGCGTCAGCTTGCTCAGGTCCACACCGGCCACTGCCTGCCCGTGGACAATCATCAGCATCTTGTCGCCGAAGAGCATGTCCGGCAGGATGGGGTTGCTGCTGGAACCTTCCACCACAGTGTCAAGCGAGTAGTGCACCGACTCCAATCGGTCGAGCGCCTGAATTTTTTCGACGACCACCGGCACCGGCATCTCCACTGAGATGTTGCGGCCCAGCGCCATGCGCGCGATTCGATCTTCCCAACTGAGCGGCACGCCGTGGCGAAATACCGCGAGAACAATTGCGCCCACCAGCAACAGCGCGGCGACGGCGACAAGCAGAATTCCCCGAATTGCAGGCCGGTTCTCCATGCAGACACTGTATCTGAAAAGCTGGCGAAGTTTTTAGAGGCCGTGGCGGCGAAGAAATGCGAGCACAGCATCAGCGGTCTGATGCGGTTCTCGCTGTGCCAGCAGGTGCGGGCCGCGCAGTTGCACCAGATCGGTTTGCGGACGATGCGCGATGATTTCCGCACCGCAGCGTGCGCCGACAAGATTGTCGCCATCGGCCTGCAGATACATCATCGGCACCGTGACATCGCGCAATGCAGCACGCGCATCGCAGTCGAGAATGATGCGCAGTCGCTCTGCCATTACAGACGGAGCAACGCGACCCGTGGCAGAGCGCACGGCTTGCACCATCTGCAGCGGCGCGCCGGGGCCGGCGAGATAATGGCGGCACATAATTTCTGTGGTGGGCATGCCGAAAAATAATCGCGCAAGAGCTCCAGGTACTCGACGTGCCCATTGGCCAACGGGACTGGTGACGAATCCCACGCAGAGAATCACCGCTGCCAGGCCGCGCGGATGCGTGGCGGCAAACTGTACCGCCAGCGGCGTGGACATGGACTCCGCAAATATTACGTAGGGTTCATCAGTGGGCGCGGCTTCGCGGACATAGTCCAGCAGCTGCGGGTAATCGAGAAAACGATCGGTGGGGTAGCGCACCACCTGCGGCTGCAGCACGGACGGCAGATGCGGCGTGAAAAATTGAAACAGATCGCCGGTGCCGTCCATGCCAGGCAGAAGAAGAAGTTTCATCGTCGGCTACGCGTTCTGCTGCGTACGCTGCGTAGACTTGGTCTGCGTGGTGCTGGGCTGCTTGCGGTTCTTGTAGCTTGCGATGATGAAGTCGCGGAAGAGCGGATGCGGCTCCAGCGGCTTGGATTTAAATTCCGGATGGAACTGGCAGCCAAGGAAGAATGGATGCTCCGGAATCTCGACAATTTCCACGTAGGTTGCGTCGGGGGTTGTACCGGTCAACCGCAGCCCCGCACCCGTGAGCACCGCTTCATACTCGCGGTTGAACTCATAACGATGGCGATGACGCTCGGAAATTTCCGTCTTGCCGTAAGCCTTCTCCGCCAGCGAAACCGGTTCCAGCACGCAGGTCCACGCACCCAGCCGCATGGTGCCGCCCATCTCTTCCACGCCAATCAGATCGCGCAATTTGTAGATGATGCGGTGCGGTGTGGAAGGATCAAACTCGCTGGAGTTGGCACCGTCGAGTCCGCACACGTTGCGCGCGTATTCAATGCACGCCGTCTGCATGCCCAGACAAATTCCAAAGTACGGCACTTTATTTTCGCGCGCGTAGCGGATGGCATTCAGCATGCCTTCAATACCACGCTTGCCGAAGCCGCCGGGGACCAGAATGCCGTCGTAGCCCTTCAGCTGTTCTTCGTAGCTCGAATCTTTTGTTTCCAGGCCTTCGGCTTCCAACCAGGTCACTTTCAATTTCAAATATTGCGAGAGCGCGCCATGCACCAGCGCTTCCTTCAGCGACTTGTAGCTGTCTTCGTACTCCACATACTTGCCAACGATGGCGATGTGTACTTCATCCTTCGGGTTGTAGGCACGCTCCAGCAGGTCGCGCCATTTGTCCAGCTGCGGCTCACCGGCATCAATCCGCAAATATTTCAGGATGAGTGCATCGACGCCTTCCTGCGCGAATCCAACGGGCACTTCATAAATCGACGGCACATCTTTGGCTGCAACTACAGCCTGCTCTTCCACGTTGCAGAAGAGTGCAATCTTCGACTTCATATCGCGCGGCAGCGGACGGTCGCAACGGCAGAGCAAAACATCCGGCTGGATACCGATGGAGAGTAGTTCCTTCACCGAGTGCTGCGTCGGCTTTGTCTTCAGTTCCTGCGCGGCGGCAATCCACGGCACCAGTGTGAGGTGGACGAAGACCGTGTTCTCGCGACCGAGTTCCTGGCGCATCTGGCGGATGGCTTCCAAAAACGGCAGCGATTCAATGTCGCCCACCGTGCCGCCTATTTCAACGATGGTCACATCGCAGTCGGCGGAAACTTTTTTCATTGCCGCTTTAATTTCATTGGTCACATGCGGAATGACCTGCACCGTCTTGCCGAGATAGTCGCCACGGCGTTCGCGCGTGATGATCTGCTCATAGATGCGGCCGGTTGTCAGGTTGTTGTCGCGGCTGAGGCGCGCGTGGGTAAAGCGCTCGTAGTGGCCCAGGTCGAGGTCAGTTTCCGCGCCGTCGTCGGTCACAAAGACTTCGCCATGCTGGAAGGGCGACATGGTGCCGGGGTCGACGTTCAGGTACGGGTCAAACTTCATCAGGTTGATGCGCAAGCCGCGGCTCTCCAGCAGGCAACCGATGGAGGCTGCCGCCAGCCCCTTGCCAAGTGACGACACAACTCCGCCAGTCACAAAGATGTACTTTGCAGACATGTCCGCGACCTCATTTTTGGATGTTTTGATTGGACGTGCAGGATGGGCACGATTAAGTATAAGCGAGGTCGACTGGCAGAGGAAAGTGGAAAATGCGGGCCGAATTATTCAGCCCGCAAATCGCCATTAGAACTGGTAGCGCGCGCCGATTTCCACACGGCGGCCGCTTTCAGCCGCATACGGCACACCGAAGAGCGGCGAGCCAAGAACTCCGCCCACTGCGGAAACATTGGTGTGGTTGAGCACGTTGGAGGAGCGCACGTTGAAGATGACCACCTGCTGATGCTCGGCCTTCTTGTTGCGGGTGAGCGTGAATTTCCGCTCCATGTTCGTATCCATGAATACGAGCCAGGGCTGGACGCCACGGTTGCGCGGGAGGACCGAGACACCGCCTGAATCCACCAGCAGGCCGTAAGGGGTTTGCACCGCACCCGGCGTTCCGGGCGCGGCAATCATGGGGCGGTCGTTGAAGTCGCCATCGCCGTTGTTGTCGTAACCGGTGGTAATGTTGTAGCGAAGATCACCGCCGCCGTAGCCGTTGATGCTCCAGTCAATTTTCTTCGGCAGATGTATGGTTCCGTTGCCGAATAAATTCCAGCGGCGGTTGCCGGATTGCGGTGCAAGCTCGCCGGCTTCACTGGTGGCACTCTGCGGCGTGGAGCTGATGTTGTCGTCGCTGGTGAAATTCAGATTGACGCGCACGCCGCCGAAGAAGAACTGCACATGCTTCAGCTTGTGCTGCTCCACGGAAAAGAAGAGCGCGTTGCCGTGGCCCTTGGCGGAGTTTTGTTCCTGCAGGATGTTCGTGTTCGCAGGTCCTGGCCGCGGACCGGTGGGCACATCGTTCAGTGGCGCGTTGATATTGCGCGACTGGATAGCGTTCCAGATGCCTCCGGTGGCGTAGTCCAAACTGAGGTTCCAACCCTTGGGCAGACTGCGTGAACCACCGATTTCATCAATTTCCCACATCGGGTCTGTCAGGTGCGGCGCCTGAGTTCGGTAGCTGGAAATCATCGTCGGGTTGCCCGAGGTTGGATTGCCGTAGACGGGATTGTAGATAGTGCTGGTGATATGGGTAATGCCATCCTGGCCTAGCAGCGTGGCTTCTTCTGAACTGGGCCGGGTGTTGGTGTACATGCCGTAGTGCGCATGCAGCGACCACAGGTTCTTTTTTCCCGGCGAGTAGATGAGACCCAGCCGCGGCATTGCGCCGTTGAGTGTGGTGGGGTAATTCTGTGTGGTCCAACGCAGGCCGGAGCTGAACTGCAGGCCATGACCAATCTTCCAGTCATCCTGAACAAACAAGCCGTTCTGCACCTGCACAAATGCAACTCCCGGCGTGCCGGTGACTGCCGAATATGCCGTGGGTGTTCCGCCGGCGTATCCGAGAATCGCGCGGCGATATTGTTCAATACCACTGATGATTTCCGTCTGACCGGAGATGGGATTGTTGTTCGAATCGAGCACGGGTGCGGTGCCGCCGCCGAAGGTATACGTGCCGTTGAAGTTGTTGGTCACCTGCTGGTGCTCGTTGTAAATCATCATCTGCGTTCCGGCCATGATGGTGTGGTGCTTGGTGGTGAAGATGGCGTCGTCGTCGAACTCAATGTTGAGTTCATGCACTTGCGCCGGACCCAGACTGGCACCACCACCGGTGAAAGCGCCGGCCACGGCAACCTGCGGCGCGGTGGATTCCACCTGGTTATTATTGCCGTCCCAGCGCAGGCTCAGGCGCGTCTCATGCATCAGGCTGGCAGATGCTGTGGTGACGTTACTGACGCGGAACATATGCTCATAGGTCTGGGCGTTGTATCCCGCCTGCGCCAGTGTGGTTCCGCCCACTCCCTGGTTGTTCAATGAATTTACATTCGCACTGTAGCTGAGAATGAACGTGTTCTTCGCGCCAAGTTGCCAGTCGCTGCGTGCGGTGCCCAGCCACAGACTTTGCGGCGTTGGCACGTTGGCAATAGTAGGTTGCTGGTTGCCGCTCGAGTCCAGCGTGATGGCGTTGACCACGGCAAAGTCATTAATGATGCGGTGCTCAAAAGTCATTGCAAAATCGCTGCCCGTTTTCATGATGGGCCCGGAGAGTTCTGCGCCGTATCGCTGTTTGCCGATGGCTGCCTTGCTGAGTGCGAATGGATCCCGTGCGTTTTCCCACGCGCTGCCGTTGGTGGTGAAGATGGCACCGTGATACGCCTTCTGGCCGGGCTTGGTGTAGACCTCCACACTGCCGCCCTCGAACTGCGGGTCGTTGTACTGCGCGGCGAACATGTCCGGGTTCACCTTGATGTAGGCGATGGAACTTTTCGGCGGCAGTGCACTGGCACCCTGGAAGCCATCCACTTTGATGGTGGTGTTGGCGGGATTGCCGCTGGCGGCCCCTGCCATGTTCTGCAATTCGGTCAGCAGATCGTCGGGATCGTCCGCCAGTGTCTGCAGGCGATCGCCGGAGATTTTTGTGGATGCGGCCGAGCCATCCGGATCTATGCCGTTGTCCGCTTCCACCTGAACATTGGTCTCCACTGTGGCCAGCGGCAGCACCAACTGCTGTTCGCCTTTGCGGGGCGTGGTCACGCTGATTTCATGTTTGGCAAAACCTTCTGCCGTTCCGCTCAGCTTGTGGGTGCCGTCGGTAACACAGGTGAATTTGTACGTACCGTCATCGCCGCTTACTGTTTGCGACTTGCCGTCGAGGACTACAATCGCGCCCGGCACCAATGCCAGCGTTGTATCACGTACAGTTCCGGATAACGTGGTGCCACCGGAACAGGTCTGGGAGCTGGTGGATGTGTTAATTTTCTGTGCATATGCGTTGCCCAGCGCGAAACAACCCAGTACCGCAATCAGTACAGACTTCCTCATCAGAACCTCAGATTGCGGATGCCCCGCAATAAATCGTGCAGGCCTGAAAAATCCATGCATGCACGGTGACAAATCCGTTCATCTCACTGGAATGGTTTACGCAGGGCCGCGTCGAGAAGTTCCCTGGAAAATATAAGAAAGATATCCGCGGTGATATCGATATTTATTTACGCATGCTGGGACGGGGTGGAGTTGCGTTCCGCAATAGCGAGCCACAACCAGATGCCCAGCGAGGCCGCGGCGCAGACGACAGCTTCCATCGCAGAAAGCCCACGCGGGCCCCAGAGCTTATAGCCGAGTCCGTCGAGCGCCGGCATATAGACCGGCGGAATATTGCCGAGTCCGTTCAGGATGCCGTAGCGCGTGCTGCCGCTGCGACCGCTACGTCCCATCACATCCAGCAGCACTGCTGTGAAGAGCGCATAGCTGGCACCAATGGTGAACAGATAGAGCGGCGCGGAAATGAAATAGGAGATCGGACTCTGCGGGCCGAGCCACAAAAACAGCAGTGAGCCAGCATTCAGCAGACCGAATGCGATGTAATAACGCGTGGCGCGAACAGACCGTGGCAGCAGAGTGACCACGTAAGCGCCCAACGCCACCAGAACACCGCCGCCGAATCCGTTAATCCATGCCACCTGTTCGGTGCTGACGTTATAGTCGGGGGCGAGACCGGGCATCAGCGACATGATGGCACCGCTGCTGATGGGCGCTGCCAGCAGCGCGATATACGGCAGAGCTTCCCAGCGCACGATGGTGGCGCGAAACTCGTGCACAATTTCAACGAGCGCTTTTTTTAGACCATCTGGATGCGGTTGGTAGGCAGGCTCGGGAATGGTCAGCGCAGGCAGTTTTTTTTTTGATGCTACGGCGCCCACCGAGAGGCCGATGGATGCAACGCTGAGATGTTTTGACGCCAG
>Ga0164296_1002206_pt1 | contig 19714 bp, 12 predicted proteins | sample GEODES057metaG_FD_113533 | JGI IMG/M metagenome (GOLD analysis project Ga0164296, IMG submission 113533) | Dystrophic lake water microbial communities from Trout Bog Lake, Wisconsin, USA - GEODES057 metaG | ecosystem: Environmental > Aquatic > Freshwater > Lake | place: USA: Trout Bog Lake...
AAGCCGGAGCACTGCTTGTTCCTTGAACGCGGTCGTGAATATGCGGTTGGTTCGGTCGGACACGTTACCCCCCTGGATACCGTGTCACTCAATTAGCCTGTCTCACGCAAGGGGTGCAGTCCAGGGTCGAATATCTGTGATTTGAGGTACCTATGCCCCTTCTCGAAGCTAGCAATACCGATCAAACCACATCGCGCAAAAGTCCACTCGCAATGGATACGGCTTACCAAAACGCCCAAGTACGCAGCTTCCTGAATGCTAATAGCAATCAAAGCATCATCCGGCAGAATGTCCCCACTTACAAACTCGAATATCCGATGCTTGGCAGTGACGGGGGTAACGATAAAGCGTGGCAGGGCTGCGAGGGCGGGTCGCATATCACTTCGCGGCTCACCGTGGAGCCACCAATTGCGTTTGTAAGTTTCGCGGCGATTCTGATCACGTTCAGGCTTAACCGCTTGCAACAAATGTTGATAAACTTCCGGAAAGCGCTGGCGCACTTCCTTTTCGGAAAGCCCGTATAGATCGATCACCATAACACCACGTGATCGCTGCAATAAATCCCGTCCATTTAGATAAGGCAGGATGTGCGCCTCCAACCCATCTCGTTGCCCCAGCCCCAAATGCGCCGCTTGCGCAGGTGTGACAATAAATCCGGCACCATGCAATTTTACACCGGGTGACGCCAATCCTTCATTTGCCTTAAGGGCAGCGACCGCCGTTACGTCCGACCCTAACGACAAGTCGGGATTTATTCGTCCCAAGCTGATTAGTGCCTCCAAGCCCGGTTGATCAGAATCCAGCCCGGTCTCACGAACGATCTCCACCAACCGCCCCTCATGAACACCCGGCGCCGCCACTGTCATGGCGATGCGAACAGCCGCCGCGTCGCGGGTGGCTTTGGTCCAAGGGTGATCGGGAATAGCAAGGACAAGCGAAAGACGGCCATCCTTCAGATAAGAGTCAATTATTCGGCGGCTAAACGACTGGGTTATGCTGTTAGTGGTGACAAGGCCAAACCGGATTAGCCTGCCGCCTTCGGCCACGAGCGTATGCGCTGCACGATCCCACCATTGCATTACAAAATCTGCCGATTTGGGCACGCGCGGATTGGCAATCCAAAGAGCTTCTGCATAAGCGCTGCCCAATTGCGCACGCATATGTTTTGCCCCGATAAACGGCGGGTTGCCGATAATGAAATCGGCCTCTGGCCAATCCGGGATCATCGGATTGTCGGTATCCGGTTCGCCCGTGGGTTTGTGCCGCAACACCGCGTCATAGCCGGCATGACCGCCAAAATTGATATTGCCGAATTGTTTCAGCACCGGTTCGGGCGCCGCGTCGGGATCGTTTTTCATGCGCCAGCGCAGCCAGCCGATCCACAGCACCAATTCGGCAATCACGGCGGCGCGCGGGTTCAATTCCAGCCCCAGAAATTGTTGCGGGCCAATCTGGGGCGCGGCGGTGCCGCCCAACTGGCGGATGGTTTCGATCACATCGCCTTCCAGCCGCATCAGGTTTTCCATCGCGACATACAGAAAATTGCCGGTGCCGCAGGCGGGGTCAAGAATGCGCAGGCCGGCCAGCCGCCGGTGAAAGGCACAGACATGATCACGATCAATCGGCGCGCCATCGGCGGGATGGACGATCGCATCCCATTCGGCATCGAGCACGTCCATGATGGTGGCCTGCACCAGACGTTCGACATAGGGTCGCGGGGTATAATGCGCGCCCAGCTTGGCCCGTTCGCTGGCGGTCAGCGCCTGTTCCAGCAATGTGCCGAAAATCGCCGGCTCCACCTGGGTCCAGCTTGCCTTGGCCGCTTCGTACAATTCGCCGCGATCGGCTTCGCTGACTTCATAGGTTTTGGCCGATGCAAACAGCCCGCCGTTGAAATAGCGCACTTCGTCCTTGATCACCCAGCTCCAGCGCGGCTGAATGCTGGCGTTGCCCATTTTGCCCCACAATTCGGCCAGACCGTTCTGAAAATGGCGTGGATCGGCGATGGCATCCTTCAAAAACGCCTTGAAGCTGTCTTTGGGCAACAGGCCGACATCTTCGGCAAACATGCAAAAGATGATCCGCATCAGGAACAGCGCGGTTTCTTCGATGGCCAGGCTTTTCGCGCTGTCGGTTTCGGCGGTGGTTTTCAGCCGTTGGGTGCGTTCCAGCCACTGCGACACATCGGCCAGCCGTTTGGCGATCGATCGCGATACCTCTGCCGAACGCGCGCGCGGATCGATGCTGGCCGGGTCGGTCCAGATCGCCCGGAATGTCTGGCAGACAGCAGGATCGGTAAAGCGGTCCAGCGCAAAGCGATAGGAATGCTGGTCAGGAAAATGGCCATAGCCACGCCCGTTGCCCGACCAGTCAAAAAACAGTTCGAACGCGCGCCCGACATCGCACACGATCAGAAACGGAGGCCAGGGGTGATTGGCGGGCAGATTGACCGCATAACGCTTTGCCTGCGCCAGCGCATCGCGCATCAATTTGTCATACCGCGCGCCCGATGGCGCCACCGGGGCCGCAACCGGGGTATCCCAGAAATCACTTTGCTTTGTATCGGCGCCGGCAATCTTGGATTGTTTGGCCTCAAGGATAAAGCAGCCGCGTTTGTACAAGTCGATCGCGCCGGTGTTGCCGTTGATCCCGCCACCTGGCACCGGACCTTCAAACTGATAATTGCCCAAGACGCCGCTTTCGGCGACTTCGGGCACCGGCAATTCCAGCGCGCCGCAAAAATCATTGATGAATTGGGCATAGTTTGCGCGTTCGGCGCCGCCCGTTACCCCCATCCACTTGTTGATAAATGCGCTGATTTCCATGCGGTGGTCCGGCTCCTTTGATGCAGGCTTATCGTGCCGACCCAGCCTCGCCAAGATTTTCCTCTATCGATCGGCAATTTGCCGATGCCCGGGTGATGCGCGCGGTTTCGGCGCGCGCGGGCGATGATGTGGTGCAGGTGTAGCTGGTCAGCCGTGGCGGCAAGCCGATCCTCCGCTGGCCGATGTTCTGCGGGTTGCGCTGGCCGCCGGGGCGCGGCAGAGAATGGTGCTGACCATCGATCCGCGCGTGCTTGCCAATTCAGCTAGTCGATGCCGGAGAGCCGGGCCCGGTGGCATCGCGTCCATCTGGCCGCCAAGACCTGAAAGGATTGCCCGCTTGCGCCACGCCCTTGCCCTGATCACCGCCGCGCTGACCATTCCGGCGGCGCATGCCGAAACCGTGCCGACCGCGACGGGCATGGTGGCGGGCACGACCACTGCCACGGTCAGCGAATTCCTCGGGATTCCCTATGCCGCGCCGCCGGTCGGGGCCAACCGCTGGCGCGCGCCGCAGCCCGCCGCAGCCTGGACCGGGGTGCGCGATGCGACGCATTATGGCCATGATTGCGCGCAGGCGCCGTTCCCGCCCGATGCCGCGCCGATCCGCACCGTGCCGGCCGAAGACTGCCTCTATCTCAACGTGTGGAAGCCGGCGGCAGCGAAGGCCGGGGCGAAATTGCCGGTGATGGTGTGGGTCCATGGCGGCGGTTTCGTCAACGGCGGCACGTCGCCGGCGGTCTATTCGGGCGCCAATTTCGCGCGCGACGGCGTGGTCATGGTCAGCCTCAACTATCGGCTTGGCCGCTATGGCTTCTTTGCCCATCCGGGGCTGGCGGCGGAAGGTTATGGCGGCAATTTCGGTTTTCTCGACCAGATCGCCGCGCTGCAATGGGTGCAGGCCAACATTGCCGCCTTTGGCGGTGACCCGGCGCAAGTGACGGTGTTTGGCGAAAGCGCGGGCGGCATGTCGATGCACATGCTGCTGCAATCGCCGCTGGCGCGCGGGCTGTTCGCGCGTGTCATCATCGAAAGCGGTGGCGGCCGCAACGGCACCCTGCCGCAGCCGACGCTGGCCGGCGCGGCGATCAAGGGCAGCGAATTTGCCCCCGGCCTTACCGCCGATCAATTGCGCGCGCTGCCCGCCGAGCGGATCACCGGCGATCTGTCGATGATGACGATGGCCCAGCCCGGCTATTCCGGCCCGATGGTCGATGGCCGCACCATCGTCGGCGCGCCCGATGAAGCCGCGCGGGCCGGGCTCGATGCCGTGGTGCCGGTGATGATCGGCGCCAATGCCGCCGACGGCTTTCCGATGGAGTCCGACAAAGCCAGGATCTTTGCCGCATTCGGCGCGCACGAGGCGCAGGCGCGCGCGCTCTACGATCCCGCCGGCACCACCGACGCGATCAAAGTCGCCACCGCGACCAGCGCCGACCGCATGATGATCGAACCCGCCCGCGCGGTCGCCCGCTTGCTGGCAACGCGCCAGCCGGTGTGGCTCTATCGCTTTGCCCATGCCTCGGGCAAATTTGCCGCGATCATCGGCGGCGCGCCGCATGCCAGCGAAATCCCGTTCGCGTTCGACACCGTGACCGCGCGCGCCGATCCGACCTCGCCCGCCGATATCGCGGTGGCGCGGCAGATGCACCGGATGTGGGTCGATTTTGCCAAGACCGGCCGTCCCGCTGCCGACTGGCCCACGGTCACCCCCGGCGATACCACGGTGCAACTGATCGCCACCGATGGCGCCAGCCATGCCGAAGACCCCTATCGCAGCCGACTGGATTTCGCGGAATCGCTGACGCATTAGAGCGGGCATGAATTATCGCCATTCCTTCCACGCCGGCAACAGCGCCGACGTGGTCAAGCACACGCTGCTGATCGCGCTGGTGCGCGCGCTTCAGCTCAAACCCGGCGCGCTGACGCTGATTGATACGCACGCCGGCTGCGGCCTCTATGACCTCTACGGCGACGCGGCGCAGCGCACCGGCGAGGCCGCGCAGGGCGTGGTGCGGGTGTTTGCCGATCCGAACCCCTTGCTCGACGATTACCGCGCCGCGGTCAGCGCGGTGAATGATGGCGCCGAGCCGAGGCTCTACCCCGGCTCGCCCCGGATCATGGCGCAGTTGCTGCGGGCGCAGGACGGGCTGATCCTCAACGAAAAGCACCCGGTCGATGCCCAGGCGCTGCGCACCGCGATGCGCGATACCGCCGCCGCCGTGCACGAACGCGATGCCTACGAATTCTGGCTGGCGATGCTGCCCCCGCGCACCGCGCGCGGCGTGGTGCTGATCGACCCGCCTTATGAACAGACCGACGAGCGCGCGCGGATTACCGCGACACTGGCCGCCGCCTGCCGCAAATGGGCGCATGGGGTAACGGTGATCTGGTATCCGCTGAAGGAGCGCGCCACCCATGCGCGGTGGAAGCAGCAGTTGGGCCGGCTTGGCGTGCCCAAACTGCTGGCGGTAGAACACTGGCTCTACGACAGCGATCAGCCCGGCATCTACAATGGCGCCGGCCTGTTTTTCATCAACCCGCCTTATGCCTTTACCCAGGCCCTGCCGCCCTTGCTGGAAACGCTGCGCGCCGCGCTGGCGCCAGAGGGGCACCAGGGCGAAATCACCGCCGCCTGGCTGGCCAGTTGAGCGGTATAGCGGAACGATTGGCCTGAAATGGGCGCATGCGCTTGCCTCACTTGCACCCCGCAGCGCGTACATTGCACGGCGGTTGCAACGGGCAGACGGCTTAGCTTGCCACAATCAACTCGATGCCCGCCGCCTTGACCATGGCGATCTGATCGGCGGTCACTTTGCTGTCGGTAATCAGCACATCGATTTCATCGAGGCCGCAGACGATGGCCCCGGACGATGAAACAAATTTCGAGGAATCGACCAGCAGGATCACTTGCTCGGCACGCTCGATCAGCCGCCGCTCGGCCGATACCAGAATGACATCCTGCTGCATCACGCCGCGCGGACCAACTGCGGCTGCCCCCATGAACAATTTGGGGGCGTGAAACTGCGGCATCGAATCTTCACCGGCGGGGGCGAGGATGATGTTCTGTTCGCGAAACACCGAGCCCGATGGGACCAGAATGCGCGTGCCCGCCTGCGGCAGCAGCGCGTTGACGATATGCAGCGAATTGGTCAGCACCTGGCAGTCCAACCCGTCGAGATGCGGGCACATCTGGAAAGTGGTCGTCCCGCCATCGATCATGATGCCTTCACCCGGCTCGCACAGGCCGGCGGCGGCGCGGCCGATCGCCCGTTTGGCACCAAGGTGCTGGGTAATCGCCATGTCGAACGGGGTGCCCAGCAGCCCGGTGCGCAAGGCCGCGCCCGGCCGGTCTGCTGCTTCGCCGAGCAGCTTTGCCCCGCCGTGGACGCGTTCGATCCGCCCCGCCGCTTCGAGCCGGGCCAGATCGCGGCGGATCGTCGCCGGCGAGGCCTCCAGTCGCGCCTCGAGATCGCGATAGGTGATGAAGCCCGTGGGGGCGAGAGCTTCGAGGATCAGGGTTTCGCGTTCGCTGGCGTGCATGGATGGCTTTCGGTTCTGATCGCCGTATAGGACCCGCCCGTTGCGCAGGACAAGCCGCTATGGTCAGCCCAATGCCGCGTTGAGCATGTTTCCTGCACCAATGACCACCGTCGCGCCGATCAGCAGGCCGATGCCCAGCCAGACCAGCGCGCGCGTCCGCCGCGATGCGCCCAGCCATTCGTTGAGCGCAAAGCCCCACAGGGTGGAAAACAGGATGATGCTCGCCATGTGCAAGGTCCAGCTGGAAAAGCCGTATTTGCCCATCTGGCTTTCGCCCATCGTGTAAAAGAAGAACTGGCCATACCACAACAGGCCACCCAGCGCGGCGAGCGCGTAATTGCCCAGCACCGGCACCGGGTCGTGGCCATCCTGGTTGCCGGCCCCGAAGAACTGGCCCAGGCTGCGATTGCGCGCGATCAGGATGCCGCACCACAGCGCATTGGTGGTCAGCCCGCCCAGCAGGACGATGCACAGCACCGGCAACCCTTGCGCCAAAGGATCGGTGCCCGCCGCCAGCGTCAGATCGCGGATCGGCTGCCCGGCATCGAGGCCCCAGGCAAAACAGCCCGACATCACCCCGGAAAAGGCGGCGATGGCGAGGCCCTTTTTCAGATCGAATTCGGCCAGCCCGCGATGATCGCCATCGCCGATGTCGCGGGTCTTGGCCTGCCCGGCGCGGGCGACGACGATGATGCCGATCAGCGTAATGGCGATCCCCAGCATGGTCAGTTTGCCCGCCGTCGTCGCCACGATCGTGCCGATGGTGCCGTGAAAGATCGGCGGCCCCATCGTGCCGATGACGGTGGTCAGCCCCAGCGCCACCGCCATGCCCAGCGACAGCCCGAGATAGCGCATGGTCAGCCCGAAGGTCAGCCCGCCAAAGCCCCACATCGCCCCCCACAACCAGCACCACAGCAGCGTGGCATGCGGGGTTGCCGCCAGCACGCCGATCAGATCGTGCGTGCGCAAGGCGGCAAAGGCCCAGGGCGCGATCAGCCAGCTGACAAGGCCGCCGGCCAGCCAGAACACTTCCCAGTTCCAGCGTTTGATGCGCTTGTAGGGCACATAGAAACTGGCCGACGAAAACCCGCCGATCCAGTGAAACACCACGCCCAGCGCAGGATTGCCGCTCATTCACACTCTCCAGTTTGATTGGTTTGTTCAGCCAGCCTCGATCGCGGCGAGCCAGCGGCTGCGACAGGTTTCCAGATCCCCATCGAGCGGTTCGATCAGACGCAATGCACCGGCCGGAGTGAGCGCCGGGTCGATCAGCCGCAGCGCCCCGAACGACACATCGTTGTGCGCATTGGCGACAAAGACCCGGGTGGCGGGACGCAAGGCGGCCAGCGCACGGACAAACACTTCGGCTTCGGCAAAGCGCCCTTCGACCAGCAGGCGTTGATCCGACCCGATCAGATCGAGCGCGGCATCGGTCACCAGCGCGGCATAGAGGCAGGCGGCGGCGCGCCGGGCGTACCAGTCGGACGGCGGATTGATCCAGCGCGCCTGCCCGTCCGGAAATGGCCCGCAACCCGGCGCCAGCGTTGGCACATGCATCGCGCCGGTGGCCAGCACATCGGGGACCGCAGCGAGCAGGAACGGCTGATCGGGCTTGATGTCCACACGCCGGGTGTCGAGTTCGATCAACGCCTCGATTTCGCGCCCGCCCATGAACCGCGCCGACGGTACCGGCGCGCCATAGGCATCGACATTGACCAGACAATCGCGATCCTGCGGCAGGTCGGCGATCGCCGCCGGCCCGGAAGCCAAGCGCATGCCGATGAACCAGGTGCCGGTTGACAGCACGGTCGCCTCGTTGCGGGCAATGTCGGGATAGCCCCGCGCGGCCATCAGCGCCGCATTGGAATCATGCAAGCCGGCGAGCACCTTGATGTCTGGCGAGAGGCCCGTCGCGGCCGCCAGTTCTGGCCGCAACATGCCGATGACATCGCCCGCGCCGGCCAGCGGGGCAAAGCGGGTGGACCAGCCGCGCCTCTGCGCCAGGCTTGACCAGCTGCGCGCTGCCGGCGCCCACAGATCGGAATGACACCCCAGCGAAGTCACTTCGCTGACCGCAGCGCCGCACAACCACCAGGCCCAGTACTGCGCCCAGGGCACCAGCGTCGCATCGGCCATCGCGGCGGGATAGAGTGCCTCCATCCATGCCAGTTGCGTGCCGATGTTGAGGCCGAGCGGCAAGCGCGGCGAGCCGGTCTCGGCAAACGGTGCCCGCGCGCTGGCATAGGCCTCGACCAGCGCGTCGGGCGGAGTGGCTTCGTAATCGAGCGGCGCGAAGGCCAGCGCATCGGCGCGCAAGGCGGCCACCCCCGCGCCATGCCCCACCGGGATGATATATTCGACACCCTTGCCGGCATGGGCGGCCAACGCCCCGGTCAGCCACTGCGCGATCCCAGCCGCATCAAGCCGGGCAATGCCATCTTCGCTGCACACCCGATTGGGCCGCACCTGGCGGTCGAGCAGTTGCCCTTCGCTACCCCACAGAGTGACTTTGGCCATCGTCTTGCCGATATCGATGACAATCGCCCAGGGCGCGGGGGATGCGGTGATCGGCGGGGTATGCGGCATCCTTGTCCTTTTGGGCCCTGCGCCGGGGTGCAAGCCGCGCGTGCTGCACGTGCGATGGCCAATTGTGCGTGTGCGAAATTGATTGACTATGATTATCTTCTATCGAATTGGATTGATTACGGGAAGGGGCCTTGTTAAACCGGGCCATGACCCAAACCACCCTCACCGCCCCGCCCGCCCTGCTGTTTGCCGTGCCCACCAGCCGCTGGGACAAGGCCCATGCCGCCACGCTCAGCCCCGAACAGCTGCTGCTCTACCGCTCCAACCTGCTCGGCTCTGACCTGACCGTTACCAATTTCGGCGGCGGCAACACTTCGGCCAAATTGATCGGCACCGACCCGCTGACCGGCGAGGACACCGAAGTGCTGTGGGTCAAAGGTTCGGGCGGTGATATCGGCTCGATGAAACTCGACGGCTTTGCGACGCTTTACCAGGCCAAGCTGCTCGGGCTGGAAAAGCACTACAACGGCCCGGACGATGACGACAAAATGGTCGGTTATCTGCCGCACTGCACGTTCAATCTGAATGGCCGCGCCGCCAGCATCGATACCCCGCTGCATTCGCTGCTGCCTTTTGCGCATGTCGACCATGTTCACCCCGATGCGATCATCGCGCTGGCCGCCTCGTCGGGCGGCAAAGCGGCGACGCAGGAAATCTGGGGCGGACGAATCGGCTGGCTGCCGTGGAAGCGCCCGGGCTATACGCTGGGGGTGATGCTGCGCGATTATGTTGCAGCGCACCCGGGAATCGAAGGCGTGATGCTGGCCGGCCACGGGATCATCTGCTGGGGCGACAGCGCCGAGGCGTGCTATGAACACACCGTCGGCTTGATCGCCGACGCGGCGCGCTATCTCAACGCAAAAATGGCGGGCAAACCGGCGTTTGGTGGCCAGGCCGTTGCCCCCAACCCCGATCGCACCGCGATCGTCGCCGATCTGATGCCGCGCCTGCGCGGACTGATGACCGGCGCCCGACGCAAGCTGGGCCATTGGTCGGATGATGCCGAGGCGCTGGAATTTACCGGCTCGGTCGAGTTTGAACGGCTGGCCGCTTTGGGCACATCGTGCCCCGACCATTTCCTGCGCACCAAGATCGTGCCGTTGACGCTCGATCCGGCGCGGCTGCAGGACGATGCTTACCTCGCCGACCGGATCAACGCCTATCGCGCGATCTATGCCGCCTATTACGAACGCTGCAAGCGCCCCAACAGCCCGGCGATGCGCGATGCCAACCCGGTGGTCGTGCTGGTCCCCGGCCTTGGCCGGATCACCTTTGCTACAGACAAAACCACCGCGCGGCTGGCCGGTGAATTCTACGGCAATGCCATCAACGTGATGCGCGGCGCCGAAGCGATCGGCGATTACATCGCGCTCGACGAGCAGGAAGCGTTCGACATCGAATACTGGCTGCTCGAAGAAGCCAAGCTGCAACGCATGCCCGCACCCAAACCGCAAGTCGGCCGCATCGCGCTGGTCACCGGCGGCGCCGGCGGGATCGGCGCGGCCACCGCTGCACGCTTTTTGCGCGAAGGCGCCTGCGTGGTGCTGGCCGATCGCGATGCCGCCGCGCTCGAAGCTGTGCGCGCGGGCTTTGCCCAGCAGTTTGGCAAGGATGTCGTGCGCGCCGCCGTCTGCGACGTGACCAGCGAGGATCAGGTCAAGGCCGCGTTCGATCTGGCCGCACGCGAATTTGGCGGGCTCGATGTGGTGGTCGCCAATGCCGGCATCGCCTCGTCGGCGCCGATCGAGGACACCTCGGTCGGCCTGTGGCGCAAGAACTACGACGTTCTGGCCGAAGGCTATTTCCTCACCGCGCGCGCCGCCTGGCCCTTGCTCAAGCGGATGAAGGCACAAGGCGGCACCGCAGTGGTGTTCATCGGCTCGAAAAACGGTGTCGCCGCCGCTGCCGGCGCTTCGGCTTATGCCAGCGCCAAGGCGGCCGCCAATCACCTTGCCCGCTGCCTCGCGCTCGAAGGCGCGCCCGAAGGCATCCGCGTGAACGTGGTCAACCCCGATGCGGTGATCAAGGGCAGCCGCATCTGGGACGGCGACTGGCGCAAGGAACGCGCCGGCACGCACGGCATCGACGCCGGGCAGGAATTGGAAGAACACTATCGCCTGCGTTCAATGCTCAAGCGCGACGTGCTGCCCGAAGACATTGCCGAGGCGGTCTATTTCCTCGGTTCCGACGCCTCGGCCAAATCGACCGGCAACATGATCAATGTCGATGCCGGCAATGTGCAGGCGTTCACGCGCTGACAAAAACCGGGAGAGGACAACCATGCGACAGATGCATCGCCCGATAAGGGGCATTCTGGCTGCGCTCGCAAGTGTGGCGGCGCCCGCCGTGGGCATGGCCCAGCCTGCCGACATGCCGGTGCCGGTGGCCGCCGCAGCCCCGGCCGAACCCGGCGCGATCCCGCTCTATGGCGACCGGACGCCGGGCACGACGACGGGCGAGAACTGGTCGTTGTATTTCGGGCGCGACTACGCCGTGCGCAATGTCACCCGCCCCACGCTGACCCCGGTGCTGCCCGATCCGGCAAAGGCGACCGGCGCTGCGGTGATCGTTGCCCCCGGTGGCGCGTTCATGGGTCTGTCGATGAGCCACGAAGGCTGGCAGGTCGCCCATGCCCTGGCCGATCGCGGCATCGCCGCCTTTGTGCTCAAATACCGCCTGCTGCCGACCCCGGCTGATGAAAAGGCGGCCACGGCCTATATCTGGCAGAAACTGTCGGCGGGACTGCCCGACCCCGACAGCATGCCGACCCTGACCGACCCGGCAGCGACCGAGGACGGGCTGGCCGCGCTCGCGCTGGTACGGGCCCATGCCGGGCAATGGGGGGTAGACCCCGCGCGCCTGGGCATGATCGGGTTTTCCGCCGGGGCCATGACGTCGCTGGCGACCGTGCTGGCAGCCCGGCCGGGCGAGGGACCTGCGTTTTTCGGCTATATTTATGGTCCGCAGGCGCACATCGCCGTGCCGGCAGGCGCGCCGCCGATGTTCGATGCGATTGCGCTCGATGATCCGCTGTTTCCGCATCGCGGCTTTCCCATCGCCGAGGCATGGCTGGCTGCGAAGCGCCCGGTGGAAATCCATGGCTATCAAAAAGGCAGCCACGGCTTTGGCCTGGGTGTGCCCGGAACGACCACCACGCTGGTGCTCGATGAATTCGTCGCCTGGCTATCGATGCAAGGTTTTCTGGCCCGAAAGGTTGCCCCATGACTCTCCCCATGTCCGATGATCTGATCGCCGAGCACAACCACGCCGGCGCCGCTGCGCTCGAGGATGATTATGCGTCGCTGGGCCGCAAGCTGGCGCGCAGCGGGATCGATATCGACGCGATCAAGTCGCGCGTGGCCGGTTTCAGCGTGGCCGTGCCGAGTTGGGGCGCCGGGCGCGGCGGCACGCGGTTTGCCAAGTTTCCGATCGCGGGTGAGCCGACCAATATCCACGAAAAGCTGGAAGATTGCGCCGTGATCAACCAGCTTGGCCGCAACACGCCGCGCGTATCCCCGCATTTCCCGTGGGACAAAGTCAGCGACTACAAGGCGCTGCGCGAAGAAGCCGCCGAACTTGGGCTGGGCTGGGACGCGGTCAATTCCAACACGTTTCAGGATCAGCTCGGGCAGGCCCATACTTATGCCAACGGTTCGCTGTCGGCGCAGGATGCCGCCACGCGCCAGCAGGCGGTCGATCACAACATCGAATGCATCGAAATCGGCGTGCAACTGGGCTCGAAAGACCTGACCGTATGGGTCGGCGACGGCACCAATTTCCCCGGCCAGCAGGACTTTGCGCGCAGCCTCGATCGCTATCTCGATGCTGCCGGCCAGATCCACGCTGCGCTGCCCGATGATTGGCGGATGCTGCTGGAACACAAGATGTTCGAGCCGGCGTTCTACAGCACCGTGATCAGCGACTGGGGCTCCTCGATCCTCGCCGCGCAGGAACTGGGGCCAAAGGCGAAATGCCTGGTCGATCTGGGCCACCACGCGCCCAATGTGAACATCGAACAGATCGTCGCCCGGCTGCACCGCTTTGGCAAGCTGGGCGGGTTCCATTTCAACGACAGCAAATATGGCGACGATGATCTCGATTCGGGCAGCATCAACCCGCACCAGCTGTTTCTGGTGTTCAACGAACTGATCGAGGCCGAGCAGAACCCGCGTGACGGGTTCAACCCGAGTTACATGATCGACCAGTCGCACAATGTGACCGACCCGATCGAATCGATGCTGTCGAGCGCCGAAGCGATTGCCCAGTGCTTTGCCAAGGCCAGCCTGGTCGACCGCGCCGCGCTGCACCACGCGCAGGAAACCAACGACACGATGATGGCGTTCCAGGCCTTGCGCCGTGCCTATACCATCGATGTCGCGCCGATTCTGGCCAAAGCGCGCGTCGAAGCGGGTGGTGCGATCGACCCGATCGCGGTCTATCGCCAAAGCCAATACCGCGCGCGCAAGGCGCAGGAACGCAAGGCGGTCGGACTGGGCGCCGGGATCGTCTGACAAAAAACAGAATTTGTGGAGAGTGCCATGACCCGTCGCCTGAAACTCGCGCTGCTCGCCGCATGCGCGCTGCTGCCCCTTGCCCCCGCGCGCGCCGACGATCTGGCCGACCAGTTCCGCGATCCGCCGAACAGCGCGCGCCCGCGCGTGTGGTGGCACTGGATGAACGGCAACATCACCAAGGACGGCATCGCCAAGGATCTGGCGTGGATGCAGGCGGTGGGGATTGGCGGCGTCCACGTGTTCGACGTCAATCTGCAGACCCCGCAGATCGTCGACAAGCGGCTGGTCTACATGACCCCGGAATGGAAGGACGCGTTCCACTTTGCCGTGACCGAGGCCGACCGGCGCGGCATGGAACTGGCCGTGGCCTCCTCGCCCGGCTGGAGCGAAACCGGCGGCCCCTGGGTGTCGCCCGCAGATGGCCTGAAGAAACTGGTATGGAGTGAAGTGCGGCTGGCCCCCGGACAGCGCGCCGAGGCCGCGCTGCCGCTTCCACCGGGCGCGACCGGCCCGTTCCTGTCGCTGTCAAAGCAGCCGGGGATCGACGACATGGCCTCGGGCATGGCCCCGCCGCCGCCGCCCCGGCGCTATGGCGATATCGCCGTGCTTGCCGTTCCCACCCGCGATGGCGCACTGCCGCTGCCCGCCGCCGCCACCGGCGCGGGGCTGGCGCTCGATGCCGCAGCGCTGTCCGGGGGCGATCTCGACCACGCGATCGTCGTGCCAAGGCCTGCAGACGGCACGCCCGCGAGCGTGATCCTGTCCTGGCCCGGCGCGCAGACGGTGCGCGCGGCGCATGTCTTCATCGCCCATGCCAGCGTGATGTTCGGCGGCGCAACCGTCGCGCCGGTGATCGAGGCCAGCGATGACGGACAAAGCTGGCGCATGGTTGCCGAAGTGCCGGTGGCCGACGTGCCGACCACGGTCAGCTTTGCCCCGGTTACCGCGCGACAGTTCCGGCTGGTGCTGCGGCCAAAGGCGATGGTCATGTCGAACATGGGGGCGCCGGCGCCGGGGATTGTCATGCCGCCGCTATTCGCCGGGCCGGCTGAGGCCAATCCGCCGTGGGATCTGCGCCAGTTCCGGCTCGATGCCGCGCCCGCGGTCGACCGGTTCGAAACCAAGGCCGGCTTTGCGCTGAGCATGGACTATTACGCGCTGGGCGATCCGGGTGATGGCGCCACCGGGGCCAGGCCGGCCGATGTCGTCGATCTGACCTCCAAACTCGGCGCCGACGGCCGGCTTGATTGGACCGCGCCGCAATTGCCCGCCGGCTGGTCGTGGCGGGTGATCCGGCTGGGCCATTCGCTGCTCGGCACCACGAACCATCCTGCCCCTGCCGAAGCGACCGGGCTGGAAGTCGACAAGTTCGATCCGGCGGCAGTCGAACGCTATATCACGCATTATCTGGGCATGGTGCGCGATGCCGCCGGGCCGGACCTGCTCGGCGCGCATGGCGTGACCGCGCTGCTCAACGATTCGATCGAAGTCGGCGCGGCCAACTGGACGCCGCAGATGCTGAACGCATTCCGCGAACGGCGCGGCTATGACGCGACACCGTGGCTGCCCGCGCTGACCGGGGTGCTGATCGGATCGCGCGCAGATACCGACCGATTCCTGTTCGACTGGCGCCGCACGCTGGCCGATCTGATGGCCAGCGCGCATTACGGCACGATATCGCGCGTCGCGCACGAAAACGGGCTGAAGCTCTATGGCGAAGCGCTGGAGGACAAGCGCCCGTCGCTGGGCGATGACATGGCGATGCGATCGCACACCGATGTGCCGATGTCGGCGCTGTGGACGTATCCGCAAGGCGCCGCGCCCAATCCCAGCTATATCGCCGACATGCGCGGCGCGGCGAGCGTCGCGCATATCTACGGCCAGAATCTGGTTGCCGCCGAATCGATGACTTCGGCGCTCAATTACTGGGCCGACAGCCCGCGCACGCTCAAACACGTGATCGACACCGAATTCCTGAGCGGGGTAAACCGCCCGGTGGTCCACGAAAGCGCGCACCAACCGGTCGACGACAAACAACCCGGCCTGTCGCTGCTGATCTTTGGCCAGTTCTTCAACCGGCACGAAGCCTGGGCGCCGCTGGCCAAGGCCTGGGTCGATTACATCGCGCGCAATGCGCTGATGCTGCAACAGGGCCACTTCGTCGCCGATCTCGGCTATTTCTATGGCGAAGAAGCACCGCTGACCGGGCTTTACGGCCTGACCCCGGTGGCCGATGCGCCGACCACGCACGGCTATGATTTCGTCAATGCCGATGCGCTGCTGCATGTGCTGTCAAACGATGGCGATACCGTGGTCAGCCCGGGTGGCGCGCGCTATCAGGCGCTCTATCTGGGTGGCAGCAGCCATCATATGTCGCTGACCGTGCTCGAAAAGATCGCCGCACTGGTCGAACACGGCGCGCGCGTGATCGGGCATCCGCCCGTGGGCGATCCCGGCCTCGCCGGCGCCGATGCCGCGCGCTATGCCGCGCTGGTGGCAAAGCTGTGGCCGCAGGGCGATCTTGCCCGCATCACCACGCTGGGCAACGGGCGCGTGGTGGTCGCCGCCAATGCCGAAGCGGGCCTCGCCGCGCTGAACGTCGCGCCCGATTTCTCAGGCAGTGGTGCCGATCTTGGTTTTGTCCATCGCCACTGGACCGATGGCGACGACTGGTTCGTGGTCAACCGCAAGCTCGATAGCCAGACGTTCGACGCGCATATCCGCAAGACCGGCAAAGTGCCCGAACTGTGGCATGCCGAAACCGGGCAAAGCGAACCGGTCAGCTATCGCGTCAGCGGCGGCGAGACGATCGTGCCGCTGACACTGGCCGGCGAGGAATCGGTGCATCTGGTATTCCGCAAGGCGGGGCCGGACCACGCGGTGGTCCCGGTGGCCAAACCGCAGACGCTGGCCACGCTCGACGGCGCCTGGTCGGTGGCCTTTCAGCCCGGTCGCGGCGCGCCAGCTGGCACCACCCTGGCCAAGCTGGCGCCACTCAACGCCAATGCCGATTTCGGCGTGAGCCATTTTGCCGGGGTGGCGACTTACCACCACACGCTGGCCACCCCGCGCGGGTGGAAGCCGGGGCAGCCGCTGTGGCTCAATCTGGGCGATGTGCGCGAAATGGCGGAAGTCTCGATCAACGGACACGTCGTCGGCACGGTGTGGCACGCGCCATACCGCGTCGATATCGGCCCCGCGCTGCACGCCGGCAGCAACGCGCTCGATATCCGGGTGGCCACGCTGTGGGTCAACCGCCTGATCGGCGACGCCGCCCCGGGGGCAATCAAAGTGGCCTGGACCTCGCTGCCGACTTATCGCGCCGATGCCGAGTTGCGCCCGGCCGGGCTGATCGGCCCGGTTACCGTGGAAGGCACCACCGGCGGCCATTGAGGGACCCTGTGAACACCTGGCGCCGCCCAATTCGGCGCGAGGGTGTTACCCATGTCTCGGGAACAAGCCGTCACCCATGTGTCCGGGCTTTGGAATGGCGTAAGGGTCGCGTCCCGGGACGCGACCCTTACGCATTTCTGTTTAGCTACGCTGACCTGTACCTTATCGCTCGCCACAACAGGTACGATGCGCGGCCGCGAACGATCGGGCGCACCGGCTCGTTCATTCCATAAAGCGCAGCAAGGTTTCAACAGTGGCACTGGCCGCAGATAAACGGACTCCGAACGCCGAACATAAACCGAGCAGACGCGCGCTAACCGTTTGCAGGACACAGCCTTGATAAAAAGGCGTAACCGAGGGGAATTGTATGGCACGTTTCGGCAAAGCCGGTGCGCTTCTGGCTGGCACGAGTGTAGCCGTGCTTTCGACAGCAGCGTTTGCGCAGGATGCGGGGGGCACACTCGCAGCGGGATCGGGCGCACCAGCAACCAAAGCCGAAATCTCGGCCACCGCTTTGCGCAACATTCCTATCGGCCCATGCCAAGTCCCTATCGCCGTGCGGTCGCGCCATGACATAGAGGACGACGCGTAGCGAAGGAGAACGCGCGTGCAGGGACATTTCTGGATCGGAGGCGCGCAGCGCATGACACAAGCAACGTTTGTGGCGCGGGCAGCGGCCGATGGCAGCGATTTGCCCGGCGCCTTTGCCATCAGTTCGCCCGCCGATGTTGCCGAGGCCTGCGCGCTGGCCGACGCGGCGTTTGATCAGTTTCGCGACCTCGCACCCGAAACCCGCGCCAGCCTGCTTGACCGGATCGCCGCACGGCTGGAAGCCAACGGCCCGGCCATCATCGCCCGCGCCATGGCCGAATCCGGATTGCCGCAGGCACGCCTGACCGGCGAATTGGGACGCACCTGCGGCCAGTTGCGCCTGTTTGCCACGGTCGTTCGCGAAGGCGAATGGCTGGGCGCGGCAGTCGAACCGGCGCTGCCCGATCGTCAGCCTTTGCCGCGCCCCGATCTGCGCTTGCGCCAGATCGCGGTGGGCCCGGTCGCGGTGTTCGGCGCGTCGAATTTCCCCCTGGCCTTTTCGGTGGCGGGGGGTGACACCGCCTCGGCACTCGCCGCCGGTTGCCCGGTGATCGCCCGCGCCCACCCGGCGCATCCCGGTACGTCGGTTCTGGCGGCCGATGCGATTGCCGGGGCGGTGGCCGATCTGGGCCTGCCCGCAGGCGTGTTTTCGCTGATTCAGGGCCCCGATCACGCGCTTGGCCATGCGCTGGTGGCCGATCCGCGCATTGCCGCAGTGGGCTTTACCGGTTCGCGCAGCGGCGGGCTGGCGCTGACGGCCATCGCCCAGGCGCGGCCGGTGCCGATCCCGGTCTATGCCGAAATGTCGAGCATCAACCCGGTGATCCTGTTACCCGCGCAACTGGCGGCCGCCGCACCGGCGCTGGCGCAGGCATTCGTTGGCTCGCTGACCCTGGGTGCAGGCCAGTTCTGCACCAATCCCGGCCTCGTGCTGGCGATCGAAGGCCCCGATCTCGACAGCTTTCTGGCCAGTGCCGCGACAGCACTGGCGGCGGTTCCGGCGCAGACGATGCTCCACGGCGGGATCGCCGCCACCTATCGCACCGGGCTAAACGGCCTTGATGCGGCCGATGGCGTAACCTGCCATGCCCGTGGCGCCGAAGGCACCAGCGCGTGCGGCACGGCGGCGTTGTACAGCGTTACTGCCGCAACGTTTCTGGCCAATCCGGCGCTGGCGCATGAAAACTTCGGGCCGTCGTCGCTGGTGGTGCGCTGCGCCGATGCCGATGTCCTGCGCACCTGCCTTGCCGGACTCGAAGGACAATTGACCGCCACGTTCCATCTGGCCGAAGCCGATTTGCCGCTGGCGCAGGCGCTGCTGCCGCTGATCGAACGCAAGGCAGGGCGCATTCTGGTCAATGGCTGGCCGACCGGGGTCGAAGTGGCGCGCACGATGGTGCATGGCGGGCCATTCCCGGCCACCAGCGATCCGCGCACGACATCGGTCGGGGCCAAAGCGATCGAACGCTTTTTGCGCCCGGTCTGTTATCAGGCTTTTCCCGATGCGCTGCTGCCCGATGCCTTGAAGGCGGCCAATCCGCTGGGACTGCCGCGCAAGAGCTTTTGACCCTGACCGGGGGTGCGACAGGAGCCTTTGTTTTCGCATCAGGCTTCAGCGGAGCAAAGGCTCCCACTTGCGGGCTTCGTGTTCCAGCGGCGGCAGGCTGTCGCGCAGCATGTTGATCAGCGTGGCATGGCGCCGGGTGGGCAACCAGTCGGTGCGCATGGTCACCCCGATCATCGGCCGTTCGTCAAGCGGGCCGAACGGCACGACGCCCAGTCCGCGCCCTTCGAAGCGCATTTCGTAGGAGGTCATCAGCGTCAGCCGGTCGCTCGACAGCAGCATCTGGCGGATGACCGGCACGGCCGAGGTCGCGATCGGTGCGCGCGGCGGCGGGCCATCGGCAAAGATCCGTTCAAAACAGGCGCGGCGGCGTGATCCCGGGCCGCCCACCAGCCAGTCGCATTCGGCCAGATCGGCGCGGGTGACGCGGCCGGCGCGGATCAGCGGGTGGCCTTCGCGGGCGACCACCGAAAACGGCGTGCGCGCCAAGGGCACGCTTTCCAGATCGGCCTGCGCCTCGGCGGGGATCAGCCCGACGATGAAATCGACATCGCCGGTGCGCAGGCTGCGGATCATTTCTGTCCGTCGTCAGAACATTCGGCACAGATCGCGGCGTAGATTAGCGGAGGGCGGGCCTCGTCTGGGGTTGGTTTTTAGGCGGCGAGCTTGCGGTGTTGCAAGCGCCGATGTTCGATGGTTTG
>Ga0164296_1002207_pt1 | contig 19714 bp, 10 predicted proteins | sample GEODES057metaG_FD_113533 | JGI IMG/M metagenome (GOLD analysis project Ga0164296, IMG submission 113533) | Dystrophic lake water microbial communities from Trout Bog Lake, Wisconsin, USA - GEODES057 metaG | ecosystem: Environmental > Aquatic > Freshwater > Lake | place: USA: Trout Bog Lake...
ATAACCGTTGGCAACTATGAATTGTCGGACGGTGGGTCCATCAAAACCAAAGAGGACGAGAAAAAGGACGGCGAGAAGAAAGACGACGACAAAAAGTCAGATAAGAAAGATACCGAGAAAGCCGAAGGTGGATCTGCCAAGTGAGCATCAGTGGCTTTGCTACCCGCAATATCAAGGCGATCTTGTTTGTTACGTTGGCGCTCTGCGCCTTGGGCGTTGCCGCTTACCGTGCCTTCCCTGTTTCCATCCTTCCCGACGTAACCTTTCCTCGCGTAATCGTCATTGCTGAGGCGGGTGATCGGCCAGTTAAAAGTCTGGAAGTTACGGTAACGCGACCAATCGAAGAAGCCTTAAGCACTCTGCCTGACGTCAAGCGTGTTCAAGCTCGAACGGAGAGAGGTTCTACTGAAATCTCAGTCAACTTTGCTTGGGGAACCGATATATTCATGGCTGAGCAGCTGGTCAATGCTCGTGTCAACCAAGTGCGCCCCGAACTCCCATCCGACACATCAATCGAGATTGAGAGGATGAACCCAACCGTCTTCCCTGTTTTTGGACTGACGGTCAATGCTAAGAACCTCAGCCAAGCTCAGCTATATGAACTGGCTACCTATAGCCTCAAGCCACGGTTGACTCGTGTCCCCGGAGTAGCCAGAGTCGTTATTCAGGGTGGTCAGGTTCCAGAGTATTTGATAGAAGCTGATCCCCAAAAGCTACAGGCGATGCATCTTTCGCTCGAAGACCTTAGTCAAGCGGTCACCAAGGGCAACACGATTCGTTCGGTCGGAAAGCTGAACTATCAATACCAACAGTTTCAGGTCATCGTAACCGGCGAAGCAGTGAGTGAAGATGAGATCGGCAGGATTCCCTTAACTCAAAAGGGTGGCGTACCGGTTTTGGTCAGTCAAGTTGCCAAGGTTGTCCCCAGTTTTGCCGATAAGAACACGATCGTTGCCGCAAATGGAACCGAGTCCGTCTTGCTCAACATCGTCCGTCAACCGAGTGCCAATTCGGTTACGATGGTTGACGCAGTAAAAGTTGAGTTGGAGAAACTCAAGCCTCTCCTTCCCAAGGGGGTTGAAATTGGAGTCTTCTACGATCAGAGCAATCTGATCAAAGATGCGGTCCAAAGTGTCGAAGAAGCCGTTCTGATAGGTGCAGTTTTGGCGGTCGTTGTTCTGATGCTCTTCTTGGGTGACCTCAGAGCGACGATCGTGACAGCAGCGATTATCCCAGCCACGGTTCTGATCACATTCTTAATCATGCGCCTCGCAGGCTTGACTCTCAACCTGATGACCTTGGGTGCGCTGGCCGTTGGAATTGGTCTGGTTATCGACGACGCAATTGTCGTCGTCGAAAATGTGTTCAGGCATATGCACGTCGGTGAGACAGTAGCGGATGCGGTTCAACATGCGGCAAGTGAGATCGCGGCACCGATGATTTCGTCAACTCTGACCACGGTAGTTGTCTTCCTACCCCTGATATTGCTACAGGGCGTCGCAGGAGCATTCTTTACCGCACTCGCCTTGACCCTGGCAATCGCTCTTATGGTATCGCTCGCATTGGCACTTTTGGCCAGTCCAAGTCTGTGCGCTGCGTTTCTGAAGAAGCGTGATGGACAAAAGGAGCATGGACGCCTATTCGAGATGTTCCTTCATGGTTACGAGGCCGTACTTAGGGGAATGATTCGAATGCCATGGATTTCTGGCATTTTGGCTTTGGCAGCCATCGGATGCATTGTTGTTGTTGGCCCTAAGCTCAAGACCGGGTTCATGCCCGCCATGGACGAAGGTGCATTCATTCTCGACTACTTGTCTCCTCCGGGAACAACCCTTGAGGAGAGCAACCGCCTTTTGGCAAAGGTCGATAAAGTGCTTAAGGAAACACCCGAAGTCGACGTCTTTTCGCGTCGTACGGGCACCGAACTGGGCTTTTCGATTACTGAGCCCAACAAGGGCGATTACGCAATTGTTCTCAAGAAGGACCGAAAGAGAAAGATCGATGAAGTCATTGCTGATGTGCGCAAGCGAGTCCAAGATGAAGCTCCGGGTCTAGACGTCGACTTTGCCCAAGTCCTACAGGATTTGATCGGTGATTTGGCCGGCGATCCAGCTCCAATCGAGATCAAGCTATTTGGTGAAGATAAGGCCAAAGTTGAAGCTACTGCTCTTGACCTTGCGGATAAATTGGGGAAGATCAAAGGACTGGCTGACATCAAGTCTGGTGTCATCGTCAATGGCCCAACCCTCGACTACAACATCGACACGGTTGCAGCAGGCAGATTTGGACTGACAGCCGACGATATTGCAGCCCAAGCAAATGACGCTTTGTTCGGTGAAGTCGTCACCAAAGTGATCAAGGGAGATCGACAAGTCCCCGTCAGGATTCGGTATCCATCGAGCTTCCGAAAAGATCCAATTCATGTAGCTCAACTTCCGATTCATACACCATCGGGAGCTGATATACCACTTGGAACCTTGGCAAGAGTGACAACCCATTCAGGAGCCACCGAGGGATATCGAGAAGACCAACGCCGCATGGTTGGGTTGACTATCAATCTGGAAAAGATCGACTTGGGAACTGCGGTCACCAAAGTCAAAAAGGTTCTTGCAGACAATCCGCTACCTACAGGGATATCCTCAGTCATAGGTGGGCAGTTTGAAAGCCAGTCTGAATCATTTAAGAACCTCGTGGCTGTCTTGGGCATTGCGATGCTCCTCGTATTTGTCGTGATGCTGTTCCAATTTGGGTCTTTCACATGCCCAACCGTCATCATGTTGTTGATGCCTTTGTCATTGGGTGGAGCCGTTCTGGGCCTCTACTTTACAGGCACCGCACTCAACGTGTCGTCGTTTATGGGAAGCATCATGCTGGTAGGAATTGTGGTTAAGAACGGAATCCTACTACTGGACTTAGCCCAACATGCGGAGGCTAAAGGGGTGCCACTGTCGGAGGCAGTACTGCAGGCTGGCCATCAGCGTCTACGTCCAATTCTGATGACAACGCTTACAGCTATGCTTGGATTGTTCCCATTGGCACTCGGCCTTGGGGCTGGGGCTGAAATGCAGCAGCCGCTTGCCATCGCTGTCATTGGTGGATTAGGATTTTCGACAATCTTGACACTTCTGATCGGCCCAATTCTCTACAGCATATTTCGACGGTGGCAGATTAGTCGATCTCTAGGAAAGTAAGCAAGTAATCCTAGTTGAATGCAGAAAAATGGGCTATCACATTAAGCTATTAACCAAATATAGTAGTGCTCAATACTGAGAACGATCTGACGGAGCATGGGCAAGGAAGCACCACGACTCGATACGAACCAAGTTCGCGCCAAGCAAAACGATTGGCGTGAACTTCTGATTTATCCTGAAGTTCTCTTATTTGTATTGGTCGTCGCAGCCGTTCAATACAGTGCTAACAATTTCATGGAATCCAGAGCGAGATATATCCTCCTTTTGGTTGGAACTTGTTACGGATCATGGCGCGGTGGGAAGAAAACCGGAATCTTCGCCTTGGCGATGTCTGGACTGATTGGAGCGTTCTTCCTTACTCATCAACAATTCTCCTTGGAAATCCAAAACGTTCAAGACTCCATCAGCTTGACCCTCTATTTCTTGGTTGGTGGAGTCATTATTCTCTTCGGAGAATCCTTGAGAAAGGAGCGACAACGTGTTCTCGAACGTGAGCGCGAGTTGCTCCAAGTTCAAACAGAATTGGCATCAACTAATGAACGCTTAAACCAGCTGTTAGAGCTTCGTCAACGTGAGTTGAGCGAGATTAAACGATTCGTAGCGGATGAAGATATTCATCCTTGAGAGTTTTTGTCTCATATCCCTGTCAATTCTCGCTGTGATCATCTAAGATGATCGGGTGACTTTCATCGACGAGAGCCTCAAAACCTCCAAGTTGCGCTCGTTGCCCTGTAGAGGATCAGCATGACCCCCGGGAGATCCAGGATTGGCTACCGCTGGACCATTTGTGCCCTGGTCTTCTTTGCGGTTACCGTCAACTATTTGGACCGACAATTGTTCTCGGTCTTGGTACCGTTTTTCGAAGATGACCTCAAACTCGGACCAACTGACTTAGCCTTGATCAATGTATCGTTCATTCTCCCTTATGGATTTGCAATGCTATTTGTCGGCCAATTCGTGGATCGAATCGGAACACGAAAGGGGCTTGGCCTAGCCTTCATTTTATGGAGCCTTGCATCAGCATTACACTCAAGTGTAAGAAGCCTATTGGGTTTTATAGGGATTCGATTTGTGCTGGGTATAGGCGAGTCAGCGATGTACCCAAGCGCGGTCAAGGCAATGACCGATTGGTTTCCAAAGAAAGAACGGGCCACGGGAATCGGCATTTTCAACGCAGGGTCAAACGTCGGTGCAATCCTCGCCCCCCTGCTTGGAGTTTGGATTGCAACGAACCCACATCTGGGCTGGAGGGCTTGCTTCCTGATCACGGGATGCAGTGGTCTCGTCTGGCTATTTTTCTGGTACCCAACGTATCGTCAACCTGAAGATCACCCCAAGGTAAGCGCTGAAGAGTTGGCTGAAATTCAGGCAGACAAGCCCGAAAAAGCAGCATCGCTTAGCATTACGCAGCTATTTACCATGAGATCGGTGTATGGGCTTGCCATCGCCAAGGCATTATCCGACGCACCATTTTGGTTCTATCTCACATGGATGCCAAAACTTCTCGTTGATCAGTTCCACGTCTCTGCCCAATTCATGGCCCTTTCGATCCCAGTTATCTACATCGTGGCGGACCTGGGTTCTATTGCAGGAGGATGGATGTCGTCTACACTCCTCAAGCGAGGAGTCGAGCTCAATCGGGCGAGGAAGCTTCCGATGCTCACCTGCGCCTTTTTGATCCTTCCTGTCGCATGTGTTGGGTCACTCGTTGAAAAGCCAGACTTCTTGGGAATATCGCCAGTCATTGCCGCCGTAGCCTTGGTCGCTCTCGCAGCGGGCGCCCATCAGGGTTGGAGTAGTAATCTGTTTGCTACCATATCGGATTCGGTGCCGCAGGGTTCGATGGCAATGGCGGTTGGCGCGATCAATGGATTCGCGATGGTTGGGGTCTCTGTGATGCAGCTCTTTGTCGGACGCGCAGTGCAACTGACAAGCTCCTATGCCCTTCCCTTTGTAGCCTGTGGGGTGCTCTACCTGATCGCCTATGGTGTCCTTCAAGTTTTCATTCCCCATATCGGACCGGAGCAACCCAAAGGGAGCGCAAAACCTCAAGTTTTGGTTTTTGGAGGCGCCTTGCTCCTAGGTGGGTTGTGTTTCCTTCAATATCTCGTGAACAAGCCACCATTTGTTTCAATGTCAGACTATCTCGCTCGGCGCGGAAACGAGATTCATTCCAACTTGCCTCCGATGGAAGGTGCCTCGGCTTCTGTGGGATGGATGGGGGCACACTGGTATCGTTGGACATTATCTTCTGGAAAAACAAAGTGGGAGTTGGTCAAGATGGATACATACGGACATCCGTTTGTCGAATCAAAGGGAATCAAAGCTTCTAAGTACAAAGGACCAACATTGGACCAACTTGATCACGATCCTGGAATTCTAATCGCACCTCAAGGGACAAAATAACATGAGTGAAAGCAGTCGTCGAAATATCATTGCTGCCGGTCTGAATGCTCTGACTTCCAAGCCATTTGGAAGCGTCAGCAAGATCGCATCGCTGCTGAATCCGGAGCCACCTGCGCCCGCGCGAGCACCTGTCGCCAAACGAACCGATAACGAGCGCTTGTGGTACCACACGCCTGCTGACGAATGGGTCGAAGCGCTACCGATGGGAAATGGCCGAATTGGAGCCATGATTTTCGGGGGGATACCCACAGAAAGAATTCAACTAAACGAAGTCACCGTTTGGGCTGGTGGACCTCACGATTACGACAACCCAGAAGCGCTTGAGGCACTGCCCGAGATCCGAAAACTGATCTTGGACGGAAAAATCAAACAGGCTCAAGACATTGCGAACGAAAAGTTCATGAGCAAGCCACTGGGTCAGCTTCAATACCAAACAGTCGGTGACCTTCTCGTAACCTTTGAATCAGTTGATTCCACAGTGGCGAAGTACAGGCGAGAACTAGACTTGGCGGATGCTGTCCATGTCGTGCGCTATGAACAAGATGGTGCAGTCTTTACACGGGAAACCTTTGTTAGCCATCCAGACGGTGTGTTGGTCATGCGCATTAAGGCGAATCATGCCCAGAAGCTCAACTGCGCGATCCAATTTAAGAGTCCCCAAAACTCTAAGACGTCTTCACAAGGTGCTGACCTGATCCTAACCGGAACAAGCGGAGATGCTGAAGGAATTAAGGGCCAGGTTGAGTTTGCCGCTATTGCCCACGCCCATGTTGATCATGGCTCAGTTACGGCCGATGGAGACTCTTTGAAGGTCTCAGGGGCGACCACCCTGACAATCCTTGTCGCCATTAGCACCAATGTGGTGAACTACCATGATCTATCAGCTGATGCAATAGGATCAGCTAATCATACTTTGGAACTTGCGAAAGCAAAGAGCTTTGATGATCTCAAGCATCGGCATTTGGAAGATCATCGAAAGCTATTCGGACGAGTTCATTTTCATTTGGTGGCACCTGCTCCGGTTGGCTCAACTGAAGAACGAATTCTTGCCTTCCAGCAAGATCAGGATCCCACTCTGCCTGTCCTCTACTTCAACTATGGCCGGTACCTCCTGATCGCCTCGTCTCGAGAAGGTGGCAAGCCTGCCACCCTGCAGGGGCTTTGGAACGAGAGCATGACTCCGCCTTGGGGTTCCAAGTACACAACGAATATCAACACAGAAATGAACTACTGGCCCGTTGAAACATGCAACTTGCCAGAGTGTCACCTTCCCCTCTTCGACTTGCTTCACGACCTAACCGAAACAGGAAGCAAGACAGCTAAAGTCCACTATGGCGCTGGTGGGTGGGTTCTCCACCATAACACAGACCAATGGCGAGGCACTGCTCCGATTGATGGTGCAGCATGGGGAATTTGGCAGACAGGCGGGGCTTGGCTAAGCACCCATCTTTGGGAGCATTATCGCTTCAACCAAAACCTTGATGTATTGAAGAAACACTACCCCATCATGAAGGGTGCGGCTCAATTCTTCGTCGACGCGATGATTGAACATCCTGAGAACGGTTGGTTGGTGACCTGTCCGTCAGCCTCACCAGAGAATCCTCACCATCCAGGAGAAGGCCTTTGTGCAGGCCCAACCATGGATATGGCGATTATCCGAGACCTATTCGAAGCTTGTATCTCAGCAAGCAGAGTTTTAGATTTAGATGCTGAGTTCCGTCAGACACTTGAGACCAAGCGATCGAAGTTGCCTCCACTTCAGATTGGTAAGCATGGCCAGCTTCAGGAGTGGCTTCACGACTGGGACGAGTTTGCCCCAGAGCAGCATCATCGCCATGTTTCTCACCTCTACGCCCTCTATCCCAGCCACCAGATTCATTCTCAAAAGACTCCGGAGTTATTTGCAGCCGCAAAGAAATCGCTTGAGGTTCGAGGCGACGAGGGGACAGGATGGAGCTTGGCATGGAAAATCAATCTTTGGGCAAGATTGCTCGATGGAAACCATGCCTATCGCTTGGTGAAAGATGCACTAAGACCGGTTGGGACCAAGCATGTTGGTTACAGTGGTGGGGGTGGTGCTTATCCAAACCTATTTGACGCTCATCCTCCGTTCCAGATCGACGGCAATTTTGGTTTCACTTCAGGTGTCGCCGAAATGATGCTCCAAAGCCAGAATGATGAGCTCCATCTACTTCCGGCATTACCTTCCATCTGGGCAACCGGCAGCATTTCAGGTTTACGCGGTCGAGGTGGCTACTCCGTCGATCTCACCTGGCAAAAGGGAGATCTGGCACTAGCCGTTATTCGGGCTGATAGGAAAGGGACAATCCGTGTGCGGTACAAGGACCAAGTTCAAGAACTGCACTTTGAAGCGGGACAAACCCATCACGCCACTTTCTGAATCTATCAGCGCCCAAGTCGACCGTCAAGCAGAAACTTGGCATGGCCGTCGAAGTAGACACGATTTCGCCCATTGCCGTGAATGGTGAGCCCAGCCACACTGGGTGCCACATTCGCGGCATTCTTGGGGAAATAGGGATCAACTGCCAGCTCAACATCCCCCATTCCCTCTGGAAAACCAACAGTTGGATCGTTGGCGGCTTGCAGATCCGCCAAGGCTTGGTCAGGGGATTTCCCCCATAGATAAGCAAGTGGGACCGGATTGTCTATTCGTGCGAAACGCCAGAACCAAGTCCGGACCTCTACTCCATCCGGAGTTGTCTGGAGTACCGCTGGCAATTGCCCTAACGGTGATCCGAGGATAGCTGGACAGTTATAGATTGGTTTATTCTTGATATAGGGATCGAAAATTACTTGTGCCCAACCTGCACGTGGGTCAACGGGTGGCCAGGTGGTCCAAGGTCGGTATCCACCAGGCATAGATGACTTGAGATCACGGCGGTCTGGATAGACGTCATCCGTATCCGAGCAATAAAGCATAAAGCCCAAGCCGAGCTGCCTAAGGTTGGACAAACAAGCCGTCTTCTTCGCAGCAGCTTTGGCCTGAGCAAATACAGGAAAGAGGATTGCCGCCAAGATCGAGATGATCGCTATAACCACCAGGAGCTCAATGAGCGTAAATCCTCTTTTTGACATAATGCTAATTGCTTCCCGGATACAGTTGACTGGTTGGAACGAGTTGCTGCCCAAAGCCAGGTGCAGACCAGAATAACTGTAGAACGGATCCACCGCCACCCTGGAAGTACTTGATGTCAATCGAATACTTCTGCCCTGCAACGAGTTTGATCGTTCCTTGATCCATGGTTGGAGCATGGTAGGAGAAGTCGTCGATCACTAATTGGCCGTTGATCCAAACTCGAACGCCGTCGTCTGAATTGGTGTAGAACGTATAGGTTCCTGTGGTCATGGCTTGAACCTGTCCCGTCCATTCGCCCGCCCAATTCGAACCGTCGACCCCGTTAATCGGAGAACCACCGTTCCAATTGAAATTGATCAACGAATCAATTTCGGATGCAGTCGGAATTCCGCCCCCATCCTTACTATTCGCGAAATAGTTACCCAACAAGCCCGTTCCGTTTCCGATCACCGGGTTCACCAAATAATCGTTCTCCACAATTGCACTACCGACCAAACTGGGAGCGAATGCCCGGACTTTGAATGCACAGCTTGAACTTACAGTAACGGGCCCAGTGTATTTACTCGACGCTTGGGTCGGTATTGATCCATCCAAGGTGTAATAGATTGTGGAGTTAGGGGTGGAGTCCGATACGGTGACTTGAATGTTCGTCTGATAAGTGCCACTGGGTGGAGAAACCACGGGAGTGGCGACCCATTTCCCAAGGCCAAACACGCCAACAGCATGATCCGACCCTGCATAAACCTTGCCGCCCACAATGGTTGGAACTGCAAATTTGACTGCTCCGCCAAGAGAATCTCTCCCGCCATTGATCGCACTATTATAAAGTTCTACTTGAAGATTAGAAGCATCAAACGCATGGAGAACTGCAGGGGATCCGTTTCCATAACCATCAGTTTGAATCGCCCAAACAATACCATTAGTGTTCCCGTAAGAGGAGATGCTTGGTGTTGGTCCGGGATAGCCGAAGTAGGCATTACTTGAACTCACCGGGGATGTCGAAGTAAATTGCCCATTCTTGATCGGGAATGCTACCAAACCCGAATAGCAAGGTCCGTAATAGACTGCTCCGTTGTAATACGCAGGTGCTCCCCAGATTCCACCCATCACATAGGGCAGTTCCTGCACGATCTTGTCCGAAGAGCCGTAGCCACCAAGATTAGTTTTGTCAAGAAGGTAGATGGTCCCTTCTTTGCCCGAATGGACCATGAGGCCTGGTGTCTTGCTATTTCCAGCCGAAGTTGGAAGGAGCATTACTCCACCAGAGCCCAAGTCAGCATCATAGTCATCCAAATTCAGCTGATTGGCAGGCGCAAACCAATCAGCAACACTGAATTGTCGGTTTTGAATCCTCAGAATAGAGTCGCCGTAAGAACCCGTGGCGGGATCAAATTTTCCGTTTCCAGTCGAAAAGTAAATGTTCTTTCCGTCGCTTGCTGGGCCTGCTCCACCTTGCCAAATACCACCGGCAGCGATTGGATATCCAGTTGGATCTGTTAGTCCATTTGGGGTGGTATTGAAAATCCCCAACAATTTGAGCGTGCTTGCATCGTAGGCAAAGATCCAACCGTGATAAGGACCATTATCGCCATGGGACGCAAACGAAACATACAGAGTGCCTGATCGCAGTGCTAGATCAGAAGTTCCCTTGGTCTTGGCGAAACTTGAGAAGGTGTTCTGAGGAGGAACCAAAAGCAGAGCCGCACGTGCATGCTGAATCATCGGGTTGAACGTAACAACTCCATTGACCGAAGCATCTCCCGTTCCCGGCACACTGCCCTGAATCGTGACGGGGCCGTTCAAGCTCTCTGCGCCAGATGTGATATCCAAAGCATGAAGTTGCTGTGTGTAAACAGGATTGTTGTTTGAATCCCATGTCTTCGTCTTGGACACCACAAAAAGCACCGGATTGACATTCCCAAAACTTGCAGGACCTATGGCCGGTGTGCTGGTGATACCAATCTCAGGATTGATATCATCTGAACCGACCTCTCGATTTGGGACTGACGGTCCAAAATTGACATGCCATAGAGGTTGAGCATTGGGGCCAATATTGTTATCAGCATCGAAGGCATAAACCGAGTTGTGCTGAGTGCAGACGAAAACGACGTTGTGATAACCCTTGTGAGGAATGCTCACGTTGGGAACATAAAGCGGTTGAGCATACACTTGGCCGTCAACTTGCAAGCTGAACAAAAGTCCAAACGTATTTGGAGAGACGTTACTCGGCTTGAGAATCTGCTCCTGAGAATTGAGGCCGGTTCTTCCAATATCGTTGTGGTAAGTCGTGACCCAAGTCTGACCAACTCCAAGCGTAGCTAGGCCTGATAACAAAGCAAAAACACTGGCTTTAATTCTTAAATTCATCATCGAAAACTCAAACAATAGTTCTAAAACAGCAAAGTGAACTCAAACTTCACTTTCCGGTATAAAGTTGGCTGGTCGGAATCACTTCAGTCGGCAATCCAGGACCAGTCCAGAAAAGCTGAAATGGATCACGACCTCCGTAGTGCGTATAACTCACCTTGATCGGCACCTTTTGACCTGCTACAAGATAAACCATCCCTTCATTCGTTGGATACTCCAATTGTGAAGAATTGTCAAAAATCTGCTTACCATTGATAGACACAGTCACACCGCTTTCCAAGGATGAACTCAGTCGATATCGTCCGGTGGACTTGGCTTGCAGGTACCCGGTCCATTCACAGGTAAAGCTCTGGCCATCCATTCCATCGATCGGTGCCTCACCCTTCCAATTGAAATCAATGGCCGGATCGACTCTCATGGTTGGCTGAAGAGACGATATTGGGGGCTTTTCTGCCAAATATCTACCTGTCAATCCATCTCCAGTTCCGATAAACGGATCAATCAAATAGTCGGCCTGAACCACAGCACTTGGGCCCAATCCTTCACTGAATGCTCGTGCTTTAAAAGTACAACTCGAATTGAGTGTCACAGGTCCTCGATAGCGAGTGGAAAAGGCAGTGGGTTCCGTTCCATCAACGGTGTAGACCACTTTCTGGTTCGGCTGGAAACCACTCAAAGTCACCGTAGTGTTTCGCTGGTATGTTCCCGACGGAGTGACGATGGATGGTGTAGAAGCCCACTTCCCGAGGCCAAAAACAGCGACCTTTGTAGCCGTGCCCACGAAGACCTTTCCATTGGCAACCGTTGGGACATTGAAGTGGAGGGTTTGATCGAGTGTGTCTCGACCACCAGTAGCATTGCTATTGTAAAGCTCAGTGGCTAGATTTTGGGCATCGTAAGCGTGAAGAGCTGCCGGTGTGGTTGACGTAATTTTTTGGTTGCCCTGAATGGCCCATACAATCCCGTTCGACAAGCCATTAGAGGAGACACTTGGCACCGCGCCTGTGTTCATAAAATAGGTAGAGGTTTTACTTGTAAATCCGGAGTTCTTGATCACTCCAGACTTTATTTGCAACGCTACCAGAGTGTTATAACCAGTCCCGTAGTAAATGCTTCCGTTAAAATAGGCTGGAGCACCTCGGACAGCACCAATGAACCTTGGCAATTCTTGCAGGACGTTATCTGTTGGCCCGTATCCTCCAAGTTTGGAGCGATTCATCAGATATACGGTGCCTTCTTTACCTGCATGGATAAGACAATTGGGTCCCCCGGTCGCATTCACCTCTTTTGGCAAGACCATAACCCCACCGGCTCCTAGGTCCATATCGTAATCATTCAACCATTCTTGGTCCGATGGAGCAAAGTAATCAGCCACGGTAAAAACTCGATCTTTCAGGCTGATAATGGAGTCACCGTAGGAGCCTATGGATGGATTGAACATTCCATTTCCAGTTGAGAAGAAGATATTGTTTCCGTCGCTTGCCGGGCCGGAACCTCCTTGCCAAATACCTGCACCGCAAATTGGGTAACCACTCTTATCGGTCGTTGAGTTTGGTCCGGTATTAAAAATCCCTATTTGCTTGAGGGTCAAGGCGTCGTAGGCAAAGACCCATCCGTGGTACGGAAAGATATCCGCATGGGAGCCAAACGCAACGTAGATAGTTCCAGAAATCGATTGTGCCGGAGGCGTTTTAATCGCTCCTACGCTGTTCAGCGTCATGGGAACATAAAGTAACGCTGCGCGCTGGAGTTGCCAAAGAGGGTTGAATGCCACAACACCATTCACCGAACCATCACCTTTTCCGGGCACGCTTCCGGAAATTGCAACTGGACTCCCGACCCGCTCCAAACCAGTTGTCGCGTCCAGAGCATGGAGGGATTGAGCGTATACCGGATTGCTTCCCTTGACGACGGTCTTCGTAAATGCCACTACGTACAAAACTGGTGTAGTTCCAGGAATGAGCACAGGAGTACCCGTGATGCCTTTCTCAGGGCTTATCAAAGCAGTAATCGTGTCCGAACTTGGCACCGCCGGTCCGAAATTCACGTGCCATAGGGGTTGAGCATTTGCTCCGGTGTTGCTATCGGCATCAAAGGCATAAACAGAGTTATGTTCGGTCGCGACATAAACAACGTTGTGGATTCCCTTCCCAGGAATATTAACGTTGGAAAGATACAAAGGCTGCGCATAGACTTGCCCATCGACTGGCTGTGAAAACAGAAGGCCAAAGCTTTTGGAGTTCACATTTGCTGGGGTCAGAACGGTTTCCAGGCAGTTCAAGCCGGTTCGCCCCATATCATTGTGGTAGGTGGTTACATTAACCTGTGCCATTGCCGAAATGGCATAAAGGCTGGTTGTAAGTGTCAGAAAGAGTTGTCGGATCGGGGCTGTTCGAATATGAGGTGAAATCATAAATTCATGCGCGAAACTGGTGCGGTCAAGGGGACAGACTGCATCGGAGCGTAAATGATACGGTCTAGCATCATCCTTAGACTCCAAAAGGGTCCTTGTGCCTATTGGATTGTTAATGAACTCTTCACTGTGACGGCAAGCAGATGGACTTTGCAACTGTAGGTCGTCCAATTGGAACCTTATGTTCCCTTCTTGCAGGGCACTTTTCTGCTCCTACGTTTTCAGAGTCGGTTATATACTAATGCCATGATCGTAGCTGCTTTGGTTGCCGTTACCCTAATGCAAAAAGACAAACAGGTAGAGGAAAATCCCGTTTTCCCCAAGCTGTATCACAAGCCAACGAAAGGGGCAACGCTGAGTGAATTCACCCTAAGATTCCCTGTGAAAGCGATCAAAGAAGGGCAGTCAGGAACGATCACCTTCCCTGCTCCCTCCAATTACTCGGGCCAGGTAATCATCTCTCTCGATGTCAAATCGGATCCCCCAACTGCACTGAAAAGTTGGCATTGGGAAGATCGCCCTGATGGCCTGAACTCCGTAATCGTGGCGCGAGTCGCTCCGGCAGGCAAAGGCGCTTGGCTTTCTTATAAAGCACAGGTAATGTTGCCTCCCGAACCGGTCTATAGAACTATGTCAAAGATTCATGATCCTTGGCTAGCATCTACAGCCTGTGTCCAGTCTAACGATCCCGACATTATTGCCCTATCCAAGAAACTTAGCGAAGGCGTGATGGACCGGACCGATTACGTAGCCAATGCCACGATGTGGGTTGCACTCAATAATGGGCAAAAGGGAGAAGCTTTCTCATCTCTTGATGCTAAACGAGGCCTCAAATGTGGCGGTAGCTGTACAAACCGAGCCAACCTTTGTGCGGCGTTACTGCGGGCGAAGGGCATACCCGCTCGTACAATATCCCATATGCCGACTTGGGTTAACGGTAAGTTCTATGAGCACTGGCTCACTGAATACTGGACAGATGATGGCAATTGGGCAATGGTTGAACCAACCCTGGGAGTCAAACATCCGGCTCGCAATACTGTCGTCGTGCTGTCCATATCAAGCCCTGAAGACGAGGCAAAAGCATTCGACCCTCAGCACATCAAATCCTCTATGCCCGGTTCACCCTATCTATCATTGGCTGAACTATCCAAGGAACTAATCGGTGCCGAATTGCCAGGTGCCGATGATGATGCGATCAATGATATTCATTTAATAAAGACGTTCCCAGGTCAGGCTGTCTCAAGAGTCATGACTTCCGGCTATCGAAGATCCCTTAAAGTCATTGAAGAAGCCAAGAAAGGAGTGAATTCCGCTTTGGATTTCGAAAGCGAACTTAAATCAATCGCCAAGAGCCCGGTAGATTTCGCTATGCTGTTAGATGGTCGCCACCCTTAGGTGTTGCGACCACCGCTAACAATGAAGTCCTCGGTCCCAATTCTCGCTTTGTCCGTAAGTTTTCTTGGCTATGCCGCTCTGTGCGCTCAGAGCAATCCCAAAGTCGTCAAGAAAGTCAGTTTCGATCGAGACATCACACCAATTTTGGGTCAACGCTGCTTCAAATGCCATGGTCCAGATGCGACGAAGGCTGCGGCAGGACTTCGACTGGACTTACCAGACGAAGTGATCAAATTGCGTGGAAAGACTCCTGCTATTGCCCCTGGCAATCCTGATGGTTCTCTGGTCATGAACCGCATTACATCAGAGAACCCTGCCATGCGTATGCCACCGTCTGATTCAGGAGTCAAACCACTCAGCAACGAGCAAATTGATTTGATTCGAACATGGATTCAGCAAGGTGCCCAGTATGAGAAACATTGGTCCTATGTTGCTCCTCGACAACAGATCGTTCCCAAGGTGAGCAATCCTGCTTGGTGTAGAACCGTCATCGATCCGTTCGTTTTGACAAAGCTGGACCAAGAGCACCTGAAACCAGAACCTGAGGCAGATCGAGACTCGCTTGCCTTGCGTGCTGCCGAAACCTTGACGGGCCTACCACCAACTCCTGCAGAGCTGGACCAGTTCCGAAGAGACAGTTCTCCCAAGGCATATGAGAAATACGTTGACCGCTTATTGGCAAAACCAGCGTACGGAGAACATCAAGCACGATACTGGCTAGACGCAGTCCGGTACGCAGACACACATGGCCTTCAGCTAGATAACGAAAGAGGGTTCTTTCCTTACCGCGATTGGGTAGTTCGTGCATTCAATAACGATCTCCCATTCGATCAATTCACCGTGGATCAGATCGCGGGCGATTTGCTTCCCCACCCTACTACAGAGCAACTCATTGCAACCGGATATGTTCGCGCCAACCTAACCTCAAATGAAGGGGGGGCCATTCCAGAAGAGTTTCTAGCCCGAAACACCTTCGACCGGGTGGATACGACTTCAACTGTATTCTTGGGTCTCACCATGGGATGTGCCAAATGCCATGACCACAAATATGACCCCATCAAGCAGAAGGACTATTACAGCCTGTATGCCTTCTTCAATAGCACCAAAGACAAACCGCTCGATGACAACATCTTATTGCCAGCCCCAGTGATCAGGGCGGCAACACCGGAACAGGAAGCACGCTTGAAGCAGCTTAATCAGGCGCTCATGGCGACGACTGCAGCGATTAACACACCGCAAGCTGCAAACTGGCTAAGTACCCGCCACCAAGCGTCCCTGTCCTCCAAGAATTGGCAACGGACCCCAGTTGTGGCCGCAAAAGACTTCGATGAGGCTTTTGCTTTACCTGGCCCAGGAGAGCCCGGATTTGCAAAGGATGCCGATTGGACTCCTTTTGCGTTTACGGCCGGAAAGGACCTGCCAAATCTCATTGGCAGGGATAACGCATTCGCCTATTTTCGTGGCACCGTCGTTTCGGAGAGAGATCAGTCGATCACGTTCGGTGTTTCAAGTGACGATGCGGTTAAGGTTTGGCTTAACGGAAAATTGATTCACTCGAATAAGGCTTCTCGAGGAGTTGATCAGGCAATTGACAGAGTGACTGGCAAATTCCTTAAAGGCGACAACCAGTTGACAGTCAAACTGATCAACGGAATCAGTACGGATGGTTTGAACATACGTTTGGTCGATCCCGAAGCCCAAAAAGTCAGTGATGCGCTGGCAGCCCTTACCAAGTCTCCGACCAATCCAGCCTCGGCCCAAACGATCAAAGAACTTTACTTAGACTTGAACGCTTCCGATCCCAAAGCAGGGCGATATCAAACATTGAAGAGAGAGCGAGACCAATTGGAGCAATCCATTCCAATGAGCTTGATCGCTCAGGAGATGGAGAAACCACGCCCCACGTTTATTCTCAAAAGGGGCCTCTACGATCAGCTTGGTGATTCGGTCCGGAGATCAATTCCAGCAGCATTGGGCACCATGCCCAAGACCGCTCCCATGAATCGATTGGGATTAGCCCAATGGATGGTTTCGCCCTCCAACCCCCTTGTCGCTCGAGTCTTCGTAAACCGACTATGGCAACAACATTTTGGTATTGGCATCGTGAAGACGTCGGAAGATTTTGGCAGCCAAGGTGAATGGCCAACCAATCAGCCCCTACTCGACACACTTGCGATTGAATTCATGAAGAGTGGATGGAGCATCAAAAAGCTCAATCGCTTGATTGTCACCTCAGCAGCGTTTCGTCAATCGTCTCGAATCACCCGCGAAAAACTTTTGAAGGATCCAGAAAATCGGTTGATATCACGTGGCCCTCGATATCGTCTTGACGCTGAAGTCATACGCGACAAGGCACTCTTTGCCAGTGGCCTTTTAGATCAGGAATTGGGAGGGCGCGGCTTTAAGCCTTACCAGCCGGATGGAATATGGGAAGGAACTTCGGACCCAGCAAGCTCTACTCACTTCTACGTTCAGGATCATGGAAGCCAGATTTATCGGCGAAGCCTCTATATGTTCTGGAAACGAACTGCGCCACCACCTCCCATGATCACCTTTGATTCGCCGCTGCGAGACACATGTGTGGTTCGCCGTTCTATCACCAACACTCCGCTTCAAGCACTAACGGTAATGAACGAACCTTCTTTCCTTGAAGCATCAAGAAAGATGGCTGAGCGTGTGCTATCTGAATCTAAATCAAATTCCCAGAGGCTGAGTCGAGCCTTCACATTGACCATGGGGCGTACCCCTAATGCCAAGGAGTTCAAAGTCCTGGAACGGCTGTTGGCCCAGTTCTCAAAACGATATCACAGTGACGTCGAAAGCTCGAAGAAACTCTTGAAGGTTGGGGAGTCTCCTCAATCGAAAAAGCTCTCCCCAACCGATCAAGCATCTTGGATGCTGATCTGCTCGACCCTGATGAATACCGACGAGTTTGTTACCCTCCACTAACCATGAACCCTCTACGAGAAGCCGAACTACTCATGACACGCCGCCAACTCTTTGGCAAGGCAACTTTGGGAATTGGGACTGCGGCCCTTACACGCTTGCTCTCAATAGGGGGGTTGGGTTCGATTGCGGGCTTGGCTTCGGCTTTTGATGGTCAGGGGCAACATGGAATTCCCGGTATGCCTACGTTTGCGCCTAAAGCGAAGCGCGTGATCTACCTCTTTATGAGTGGAGGTCCAAGTCAGCTCGACCTTTGGGATTACAAGCCGAAACTGAACGACTTGTTCAACACCGATCTGCCAGACCATATCCGCCGTGGACAGCGGATAACAACTATGACCAGTGGTCAGACTCGCTTCCCTATCGCCCCATCACGATTCAAATTTCGCGAAGTCGAGAATAACGATGGCGGTATCTATGTCAGTGAGCTTTTGCCTCACACGTCAGAGGTAGTGAAAGAACTTTGTATCGTGAAGTCGATGTGGACTGAAGCGATCAATCACGATCCGGCAACCACGTTTATCCAGACCGGAAGCCAACTGCCTGGCCGCCCTAGCATGGGGGCATGGCTGAGCTATGGCCTTGGGAGCATGAATGAAAATCTACCGACATACGTCGTTCTCCACAGTAAGGTCTCCAGCAACAAGCCAAATCAGGCGGTCTACCCTCGGCTCTGGGGTTCAGGATTTCTTCCGAGCGAATACCAAGGAATAGCGCTTAGATCCCAAGGAGATCCGGTGCTTTACCTCAAGGATCCCAATGGGATGGATCGCTCCACTCGTCGCGCGATGCTTGACGGAGTAGATGCACTGAACCATGAACAGCTGAATGCATTTGGTGATCCCGAGATTGCAGCCCGCATCAAGCAGTACGAGTTAGCCTACCGACTTCAAACCAGCGTTCCTGACCTCATGGATCTCAGCAAGGAATCTTCTGAAACCATGGAATTGTATGGAAAGGACGCCCATGAACCTGGGACCTTTGCCGCCAACTGCCTTCTTGCTCGCCGTATGGTCGAGCGTGGCGTCCGGTTCATCCAGATCTTCCATCGCGGCTGGGACTTGCACAGCGACTTAACTGTCGATATACCGAGCCAGGCAAGGGATGTTGATCAGGGCTGTGCGGCGCTTATCAAGGACTTGAAGCGTACTGGCTTGTTGGAAGATACGCTTGTTGTTTGGGCAGGTGAATTCGGTCGAACGGTTTACTGCCAGGGCCCTCTCAGCAAGGAGAATTACGGTCGAGATCACCATCCCAGAGCGTTTACGATTTGGATGGCAGGTGGTGGCGTGAAGCCAGGCTTTGTTTACGGTAACACCGATGACTTCGGCTACAACATTGTTGATCAGCATGGCAACACCATAGATCCGAGCGTAGACAATTTCACTCCCGGTGCGGTGCACGTTCATGATTTACAAGCTACGATCCTGAACCAGCTCGGTATTGATCATACAAAGCTGACCTATCACTATCAGGGACGTGACTTCCGATTGACCGACGTCCACGGCCATGTCGTTAAAGACCTGCTTGCTTAGCCGTTGATATCCCTGGATCGGGGACTCCGTCTAGAGTACATTTAATCGACTGGGAAAGGGGTTTGAAACACGTCATAAGGAAGTGAAGAGAGTCTTCTCTTCACATCTCTTCAAGAACAGTGGGGAGCGCGGAATTCGTTCCGCAAGGAACACAACGCAATCCCAGCCTATAAACCTCTAATTTCTGCCTACGAGGAATGGGCCAAACACCTCTTCAACAACAATGGGGAGCGCGGAATTTATTCTAATGCCATCCAGTTTTACAGTTGGTACGTCTTGTAGTCCATGGAACGCTGTGCGCATGGAAGCGCGGATGCGGCCCTGGCTCTTTACGAGCAGTTGCTGGATCCTTCTTTGTTGGATG
>Ga0164296_1002215_pt1 | contig 19663 bp, 15 predicted proteins | sample GEODES057metaG_FD_113533 | JGI IMG/M metagenome (GOLD analysis project Ga0164296, IMG submission 113533) | Dystrophic lake water microbial communities from Trout Bog Lake, Wisconsin, USA - GEODES057 metaG | ecosystem: Environmental > Aquatic > Freshwater > Lake | place: USA: Trout Bog Lake...
AGCCACACTACAGCCACACTACAGCCACACTACACCACAGCCGTGAAGAACCAGGTCTTACGGCCAAGATTGATCAAAGGAGCTTACCTATGGACGTCCGAGCAGCCGTGGCCTATGAGGCGGGGCAACCACTCGTCATTGAAACAGTACAACTGGAGGGCCCCAAATACGGTGAGGTATTGGTTGAAATAAAAGCAACAGGCGTCTGCCACACAGACGAGTACACCCGCTCTGGAAGTGATCCTGAGGGGATATTCCCCTCCATTCTCGGACACGAAGGTGCGGGCATCGTCGTTGACGTCGGCCCAGGCGTTCAGAGTTTAAAAAAAGGCGATCACGTCATCCCGCTTTACACACCCGAGTGCCGTCAGTGCAAGTCTTGCCTGTCCCAGAAAACAAACCTATGCACCGCCATTCGGGCTACACAGGGCAAAGGCTTGATGCCCGATGGGAGCAGTCGGTTCTCCATCGGCGGCAAACCCATACACCACTACATGGGATGCTCCACCTTTGCAAACTTTACCGTGCTCCCCGAAATAGCTTTAGCCAAGATCCGAGAAGACGCTCCGTTTGATAAAGTGTGCTACATAGGCTGCGGAGTGACCACAGGACTTGGCGCCGTGATCCACACCGCCAAAGTAGAGCCCGGTGCCAACGTGGTCATCTTCGGGTTGGGCGGGATTGGACTAAATGTGGTCCAAGGCGCTCGTATCGCGGGTGCAGACATGATCATCGGCGTTGATTTAAATAACGCGCGCAAACCCCTAGCTCATAAATTTGGTGCAACTCACTTTGTCAATCCCAAAGAACTGAAAGAGGATCTCGTACCCTACTTAATTGAATTAACGGGGGGCGGTGCAGATTACAGCTTTGAGTGCATCGGCAATGTGGACGTGATGCGCCAAGCCTTAGAGTGCTGCCACAGAGGGTGGGGCGTCTCAGTCATTGTTGGGGTAGCGGGAGCGGGCCAGGAGATTAAAACCCGCCCCTTTCAACTCGTGACCGGGCGGACCTGGAAGGGCACCGCTTTTGGCGGCGTTAGAGGACGCACAGATGTCCCCAAAATAGTTGACTGGTATATGGATGGGAAAATAATGATCGATGAACTCATAACCCACACAATGCCCCTTCATCAAATTAACCGAGCCTTTGACCTCATGCACTCGGGTGAATCTATACGAAGCATCATTGAATTCTAAATCTATCGAACCGTTACCAGCTGTTTCTCAGCTCTCTCAATTTAGTGAAGACAATTTCGTCCCCAGGCTCATCTGCCAGTTGCGTGAACTTTGCGCGCAGCTCGCGGATCACGCTTGGGCTACCAAGCCGGAAAAAAGTGTTGACCTCGCGCTCTTCTCTCATCGTCGTTAGATGCGCTTGGTTAGGGTCTTGGCCTCGAACTTGATCCAAGAGTGATTGGGCCTGAGCGTTACCGGGCTCTCTGCTGAGGGTAAATTTAAGATTATTTTCGATATAGTCATGCCCTGGATAAATCACTGTGTCGTCGGATAATTGACTCAATTGCTCAGAGAATGTTTTATAAAGAGTTGAAACGTTCCCGCCGTTGTGGCAATTTCCAGCGCCCGCGTTAAATAGTGTGTCCCCAGAAAAAAGCGCCGGTTGCTCCCCGTGGGAGTGCAAACAAATATGACACAGGGTGTGGCCTGGGGTATCTAAAGCCTCTAAGATCACCGTCTTTCCGACCTGGACAATGTCACCTGCTTTTAAACCGCGATCTATACCCGGTATTTTGCCCCCTGCGTTGTGATGCGCCAAGACCTTGGCACCCGTTTTCTCAACCAAGGCCGCATTTCCTCCAGTGTGATCTAAGTGCTCATGTGTGTTCAATATTTGGGTGATCTCCCAGCCCTCTTGTTGAGCTATTTGAAAGCACTTTTCACTGTCCAAAGGATCAATGGCTAAAGCTTCCCCTGTTTCTTTACATGCAATGATGTAGTTGAAGTTGCGGTATTCATTGCCCGTCCAAATTTGTTTAACAATCATAATTACTTCCCAAAAAGTAGCCCTAAGGCGCAGACAAGTGTAACCGTATGATAGAACTTTGATTGCTTTAAGGAGTGGAGTGCAACCCAACCTTGCATTTTTTTGTAAAACCGCAATACCTTATACCCAATACCCTAATACCTTATACCCTAATACCGCAAAGCCTCTGAGTCCTGCGCTACTAAACCACTTTGTCGCTAATAGTTTGAGGATAGGGGACGGTCTCTTTGAAGGAAGATCGCTGCTCTAGTGCCAAAAAATAATGTTCCAACGATGGGTAAAGTTTGTTCCAATTAAATTCTTTAAAACGGACACTCAAATAACCCAGCGCTGATCCAATAGAAATGTCCCCTAAGCTTAAACTGTTGCCAACTGCGTAAGAACGCTGCCCGACTAAACGCGCTATTTCGCCGACTCCTCCCTCTATTTTTCTGATTTGACGCGCCGACCAATCTGGGCTTTCATTCTTACCGCGCATGCGCTCGAAAAATAACAGCACCACAGCATCACACACTCCATCACAGAGAACTTCAAATTGTTTAGCAAGAAGTCTCTCAGGCACGCTCGAGGGGAGTAGGGGTGTATCCGGGAACATGAGTTCTAACCACTCCAGAATAAACCGTGAATCATAGACGCTACTACCGTCCTCTAATAGTAAAACGGGTAACTTACCCAATGGGTTGTATTTAGGCGTGATGGCGTCGCTGTTCCAAGGTACTTCGGTGATTAGTTCGAATGGAATATTTTTTTCTATTAAGGCGATACGTACTTTTCTAGCATAGGGGCTAGGAGTTGCGCTAATAAGTTGAAGCATAGACGTTTGATATTTTGTGGCAATGTGGGAGTCTGTGTCCTAGTTTAATGCGCTTAGATTAATAATTACGGCGTTGACCTGCTAAAATCAGGATACTCTTTGCGTATTTTGTGGATCTGCTCAATCGTGGTGTCAAGTAGGCAAGCAGTTTTGTTCACCAAAGGGCTTGGGGCCATCGGCAATGCCTCCTCAAATGCACACCAGTCATCCCTAAACTTAACCCAACTTCTTTGCGCACGAAGCAGCGCTTTGTAGGACCCTTTAGGCGTTCTTAGGACGAGCCTTTTGTACTCCACGTTAAGTACCGTGTCTTGTCGGTGAAACTCATCCATATAACAGCGTAGCCACTGAGAATTCTTCATGCCGCCTAAATCAACTTGGTCCAAGCAGGTCTGAAAAGCTGGCGTCATCTGCTGTGTATCAGGATCCGCAAAAACTGGTGTCGATACAAAAAAAGACAGATAAATCGACACTACTAAACTACTATTTTTCAGCATCAATGACTTATCTCCTGTAACTAAATGTTCAGTTTACCATCAGGGTTTAACCTAGTATCTTAGAGGCATAAAGTTTAACTTTAGGACCCACAAAAAATATAATGGTTGCTTTGATTTGGGGTAACTACGATGATGAATACTTTGAAAAAAACCAGTTTGGCTGGACTGTTCGCTTATTTAAGTGTTTCAAGCGTTAACGCCTTGGCCGCTGATCCCATACTGATTGGCTTGTCTATAACGCAGTCCCCCCCTGGCTCGGTGGTGCAGGGCACTCAAGTCAAAGATGCCATGGAGATCTACCGCGATATGATCAATTCCTCTGGCGGGGTGCTTGGGCGACCCATTCAATTTGTGATCGAAGACAACCAAGGTATTCCCGAAAAGGGACGCTCAGCTGTTGAGAAATTAATCACCAAAGACAAAGTAGTTGCTATTACGGGGACTCATCAAAGCTCAGTTTGTTTGAGTGAAATAGAAGTCGCTCACCGCTACCAAGTCCCCTATGTGAACACCAATTGCTGGGCAGATTCAGTTCGTGAAAAAGGCTACCCCGAAGTTTTTAATACCTCCCCCTACAACTCCGTCGTGGCAGACTCCATGGCCGATACCATCAAATCAATGAAAGTCAAACGCGTTGTGGGTTTCGCTGAAAACACGGATTACGGCATTGGTCTGGCCAAGGGCCTGGGTGCAGCACTCAAGAAAAAAGATCCTTCCGTTGAATTTAAATATGAAACCCTTGATAGAGCCAGTAAAGACTTTACGCCTGCAGTGTTAACGCTAAAGTCCAATCCACCCGATGTGGTCGTGCTCACGATGTTGCCGCCCGCCGCCTACATTGCCTTAAACCAACTCTATGAACAAGGTGTGGCCCCAAGTTCCAAAACCATCGTCTACGACGGCGCCGGAATGGCAGACTATCCAGACTTTTGGCAAAACGTGAACGAAGCAGGCAAATACATGCTAACCATCGGGATGTACCACCCCGATATGAAGCAAACCGAATTGTCCAAGCAAATTTCCGCGGCTTATAAGAAAAAAACAGGAAATGAGCCCAACCGCTTGATCTTCCAAGCAGTTGACTCACTCGTTGTTGTGGTCGAGGCCATGAAGCAAAGTAAAAGCACCGACCCTGCAAAAATGATTGCTGCGCTAAAGACAGGCACTTTTGATGGGGCTAGGGGTCAGATGAAATTTGATAGCAACCCAGGCGTAAGTTTCCAACAGTGGGTAGATATCCCTTATGTGAACTATCAACTCACTGATGTCAATCAAAATGTGGGCAAAACTTCCCTGTTACAAGGGCCTGGAATGCCTTTAAACATTGGCAAGCTACAACACCCGAAATAAAAAATACCGCCCAACCCTATCTCATTTAAGTTAAAGCTTTTGGTTTTCGCATCTCTGGGATGCGAAAACTCTACTCCATGTCCCTATTCATAGATCTCGCCGTTAATGGACTCATCATGGGTCTGTTCTACGCTCTCATGGCGGTTGGTTTATCTATGATTTTTGGCATTCTTAGAATCGTGAATTTCGCTCACGGCGAGTTTTTTATGATTGGCGCCTACGTATACGCCCTGAGTGCAATGAAGTTGGGGCTAAATCCGTGGGTCTCACTTGTGGTTGCGGGTATTGCGGGTGCCATTTTGGGCAAGGTCATAGAGCGGCTTCTTATGAGGCCCCTATACGACGGCTATCAGAGTTGGTCGATTGTTAAAGATGAGTACGCCGTTGTAGTGACGTTTGCACTCTCTCTTCTATTAATTCATTTGGTCGATAAAGTGGTGGGTCCATCACCCTTTTTAGGGCCAAGTTTAGTGAGCACTAAACGCATTGCTTTAGGGCCGTTGATGCTCAATGGGCAAAAAATAATTGCCGCGTGCGTATCGGTCGTTGTGTTGACGGGTTTGGCTTTGTTTATTAAAAAATCAGTTTGGGGACGTCAGATTCAGGCTGTGGCACAAAACCGTTTTGGTGCGTCATTAGCCGGTATCGATCCAGTTAAAACCACTTCTTTGATTTTTGCGATCTCTGGCCTACTCGCCGCCTTGTCTGGCGCACTCATGGCCCCCATCATGAATCCGTCCCCTGATGTGGGCTCATTTCCCGCTCTCAAATCCTTCATCATAGTGGTTTTAGGCGGTATGGGCTCAATTTGGGGCAGCATGGCGGCTGCAGTCTTATTGGGTGTGATGGAATCGTTTTTTGCTGTTTATATCTCCTATGATTACAGAGATACATTTGGCCTCATGGTACTGATTGCAGTCTTGCTGATCAGACCGCACGGCCTAGCAGGAAGAAAAGGGCGTGAGACATGATCGGCAAACGCAACCTTTGGGCCAACAAACTGACTCTAGATTTGAAGTTCTTCTTGGTGCTCTGCGGCTTGATTGCTCTCATTCCGCTTTTAGACCTGACACCCTACACCCTGGGGATTTTGATCATTAGCTTTTACTTTGCATTGATTGCGATGGGTTGGAATTTGTTAGCCGGTTTCACGGGGCAATTTTCAATGGCGCCTGCAGCATTCGCCATGATTGGAGGCTATACAGCCGCCCTTCTAAACTTTCACTTTGGACTCTCCCTTTGGATCGGCATTCCCAGTGCAGTGTTGATGAGTGCCTTGCTCGGGTTTTTGGTGGGCTCCACAGTGCTTGGTTTAAAAGGCCCTTACCTGTCCTTAACAACTCTTGCGTTCGCTGAGGTGGCCAGAGTAATTATTAGTAATTCTCATGACTACACTAGAGGCGACCAGGGCTTGAATGTGCCGTCTTTGATGGAGAGCAGAATTGGTTATTACTACTTATTCCTCGCCGTATTGATTGCAACAGCCCTCCTTGTCTATATTTTGATGAGAAGTCGGTTCGGAGGATTCTTACTCGCGATCCGAGACGACGCACATGGCGCCCAAAGCCGGGGTATCCCAATCGTTAAGTTCAAGTTGATTGCATTTGTCTTGTCAAGCGCAATCAGTGGATTTGCGGGCTGTATGTACGGCACTTTTACAGAACTGGTCAGCCCAGAGATGGGTTTAGTTCAACAGGCCGGCATCATCATATCGATGGTGGTGATTGGCGGCATGGGCTCTCTGAGCGGTCCCTTGATGGGTGCACTGATCGTCTACCTTGGATCTGAGTGGCTGCGCAGTGTCGGTAACATACAGATGATCGTGTTTGCGTTAACCGTGATCCTCTTTGCACGGTTTTTTAGGACTGGACTTTGGGGTTTGTTTGTGAAGCTTTATTTTTATATTCTGACTGATAAAAAACGCTAACAACAATTCAACAGAATTTGGCGGCATAAACATGATCCAACCCATAATTAAAGTACATTCTATTTCCAAGCGTTTTGGCGGTAACCAAGCTGTAGACCACGTCTCTATTGATATCCCAAGAGGCTCGATACTCGGATTAATCGGCCCCAATGGTTCGGGTAAAACGACAGTGTTGAATATGTTGTCAGGTGAGTTGATGCCAGATGAGGGAACAGTTTTTCTTGAGGATTTGGACATCACGGGCAAGTCCCCTTCAACGCTTGTGCAATTAGGGGTCACAAGAATGTTTCAAATGACCAAAGTCTTTATTCGATTAAGTGCGATAGACAATTTACTAATTGCTGGACAGGCCCTAGGTTTGAGTAAAGATGAGTGCCACGCGCGGGCAGACATGCTCATTAAAGAGTTGACTTTGCAAAGTGTTCAGTACTTGGATGCGGCGCAACTCTCGGGCGGACAAAAAAAATTACTTGAATTTGGAATGTGTTTCATGGTCCCGCCAAAAGTGGCCTTGCTAGACGAGCCCTTCGCAGCCGTTCACCCCGTGATGCGACAAACCATGAGTCAATTTATCAAAGACAGACACCAACAAGGACAAACCTTTTTATTGGTGAGTCACGATATGCCAATTATCAAAGAGCTGTGTGAGGAAAGTATTTGCATGAATGCGGGTAAGATCATTGCCCAAGGCAAGACCAAGGATGTACTGGATAAAGCAGAGGTAATAGAGGCGTATCTTGGAGGCGATCATGGCTGATTATTTACTTGAGATGCGCTCGGTTACTGCAGGCTATGCCAAAGACATTGATGTGCTAAAAGATGTTTCATTGCATGTCAAAAAAGGTGAAATCAGCGGGTTGATTGGACTCAACGGTGCAGGCAAGTCCACGCTTATTAAGTCTATTTGTGGGTTTTTGAGTCCCAAAGCTGGCGAGATTTACTTTGACGGCCAACCGTTGAATGCAGTTTTACCCCACAACTTAATAGACCTGGGAATTTGTTGCATTCCCCAAGAGTCAAGCCTTTTTCCCATGCTCACCGTCAAAGAGAATTTATTACTCCCCGTTCAGTCCAGGAGCCATTTGTTTGCCAACTCTTGGCAAGGTCGCTATGAAGAGGTCCTGGAGCTATTTCCGGCACTCAAAGATAAATTGGGTCAAAGTGCTGGAGAACTATCAGGGGGTCAACAAAAACAACTTGAATTTGCCAAGGCCTGGATGTTGCAACCCAAATTGTGTTTAATCGATGAACCCAGTATTGGACTGTCTCCTAAAATAGCGGAGGAGATTTTCCAGTGGCTCAGTCGCTTTACTGAGCAGGGTATGGGTATTTTATTGATCGATCACAATGTGAGACGAGTCGTTAAGATGTCTCAAACAATCTTCGTGCTCAGCTTAGGCTCCATTGCTGCGAGCGGGGACCAAGCCATGTTCACAGGCGACTTGCACACCCAGGTCAAAGAGTGGTTGGGACTCAATTACTAGTCCACAGAACCTTCCATCGCGCCCAACCCTGAGCAGTTAATCTAGGCAAGGCAAGAGGGGTTAGATGCACTTTGAACAATGAAGGCAACTTAGGAACAGCATTTGGCACAGGCGCACTGTGTGTTTACAAAATGAGTTGTCGCGGCTTAACTGTTTTACACAAAAGAGTATTCGTGTTTATTTAAATTGTTGTAGGCTAACTTGTTTGTAGTTTGGCAAAGCTTTGATTTCTTACACTCAATCGGGTTGTATGTTCGCTTCTCGAACCAACCTTTCATAACGTTTAATTTCAGATCTAATTAAATCAGCAAACTGTTGCCTACTTCCTGGTGTAACCTCACCCCCAACCGAATTCAGTTGATCTTTCATACTTTGTGTCTCCAACGCTTTATCTACCGCATCATGCATTCGGTCCAAAATCAATGCTGGGGTTTTAGCGGGAGCTAGTAATCCATACCAAACAGATGCCTCAAATTTAGGAAACCCGTTTTCAGCAACCGTTGGGACATCGGGGAAAAGCGGAGAACGTTTTTGAGTCATCACAGCCAAAATCTGTAAATTACCACTTTTAACCTGCGGAGCAACCTCAAGCATGTTAATTGCTACGAGATCTAACTGTCCACCGATCAAATCGGTGATCGCAGGGGCACCGCCTTTGTAGGGTATATGCCTCAAAGAAATTCCCGAGACTTGCTCAAATAGCTTTAAAGCCATATGGGGAGTAGAACCATTACCAGGAGAACCAAAAGTTACTTGATCAGGGTTAGATTTTGCATACTTCATCAAATCCGCTAAATTCTTAAATCTACCCTTCGTGTTCGCAGCAATAACAACAGGAACGTGACCAATAAGTGCAATGGGAGCCAGGTCAGTTTCAGCGTTATATGGCTGGGGTTTATACAAGGCCATATTCGCTGCTAAAGCATTGGCGGCCAGTAAAAAGGTGTACCCATCCGGTGGACTATCAATCGCTTGCTTTGTGGCAATATTAGTACCAGCACCTGGTTTGTTTTCGACAATTATTGTCTGGCCAAGTTGTGCAGAAAGATTTTGAGCAAGTGATCGCCCAACCAAATCTACGGCTCCGCCAGGTGCATACCCCACAAGTACCTTTATTGATTTGGAAGGGTAATTTTGCGCAAATAAATGGGTAGATGAGATAAAAACCAATATAAATGTTAGAAATCTCAAAGACCGTTTCATATTAAAACCTTGAAATGCTTAAAAGTAAGGATGCTTACATGTAGTTTAACTGCGCGAATAAGCTTTTCATATGAGTACATGAACGGCCTTGAAGTAGGCCCAAGTTCTCCGCCACATCCCCGATCATTTAATTCGGCGTGTTTTAACATTAAATTCGTTTATAAAGGACAAGTATACTCACCCGTTCTTCTCAAAATTTCTCCCACTTATGCATCACGCGGGGTCCTTAAAAAGCAGTTTAGGCTCGCCTTGCCCTTGCCCTTGCCCGTTGACTAGCAAGTCTGAGACCCAAACACCCCAAAAGTCTTTTTCAATATTCTGTACTGGCGTGCCAATCCTGTTGGCCGTTGCTAAAAATAAGTCTCGCTTGTCTTCAGGAGTTACGGCGATAATTTTTGAAAATTCGGCATTCAATCCCGCACCGCCTAGGCCTTGGTAGATACTTCGACATTTTCAAGCACTTCCCGAATCCAATTTTGCATCCAAGCCGGTAAGGTACTCAAACCTGAAATAAGATCGTCTCTGACTAGAGATGCCTTCGGGTCTGCGAGCATTCTTCCAATCTTTACACTGATAACGCTTGCATTCGCCGCGTCACTTGAGATCAATTCGTCCCTGAGCCAATAGAGAGATTGCACAATGCGCATGGCAGGCCTACCTGCCCAGAAGAGTTTGCTGGGTGCCGTCAGCTTAAATTGGAGTTTTAAATTGTCCAAAATGATTGGGCGCAACCTGCCATCCGTATGCACAATGACCCGCCCCGGAACCGAGTTAGTCAGGCCCAGGTCATTTGCAGCCGTCATCCCGTCGGGCAAAATTCTGACCTGGTCACGTCGACTCACTGCATCAATGACACTTCTGTAATCGGCAACTGCAGTGCGCCCGGTTAGCTTGTTTGTTCTTGGCTGATCGTATAGACCTCGATCAATCCGACGCAAAGCGTAACTATTCACCATTCTTTGTAGTGTTTTGTCCACCGCATCACGACGACCCAGGTCGAGGAAATCCGACGGCGTCCATACCTTTGAGGCTGGAGCGTCGTTGATTCGTTGAGTCACTTGCGACTTGAGGATTGGGGTTTGTTTGTCCATAGCTCACATTGTCTGATAAGTATATACAAATTTCGGACAGAAAAAAGTCCTAAAAAGTGACTGTAGGCTTATGCATAGAGTTAAAGGGGTTCATCCGCTACCACTGAATGGTCTTTCTTGAATCGTTTGCTATTGATGACGACCCCACCACCATTGTGAGACGGTAAATATTTGGAAACAGATACAAATAGTAGTTCATCACCATAATTAAAGTACAAATTTTGATAAATTTAGTATACTAAACTCAAATAATTAAAGGTATTAGCCATGTCTGAAAAAATTAAATCCCAATGGACAACTTCGGTTAGTACCTCATTTATAAATCAAAGCGTAAGACTGTCAGTCGCAATAATTACCTTTTTGGTAGTTTTGATCGCTTGTCTAAGTATGACAAAGGCACAAAGCACGGCGGCGGTGACTAATGTGGCTTTTGGTTGGAACTTACTTGGGAATGGTGTTAACTCGCAAATATCGGTTGCGTCTAGTTTTGGAAATAACGGTAACGTAATTAGTGTTTGGAAATGGGATTCCGCAACAAGCACATGGGCCTTTTACTCCCCCCAATTATCTGACGGTGGGGCTAGCTATGCGTCTTCGCAAGGGTACCAATTTCTGACTTCAATAAATCCCGGTGAAGGGTACTGGTTAAACTCTAAAGGTGCGTTTACCCTGCAGTCTTTCAGCTCCACATCTTTCAACGCTTCAAATTTTTTCTCTACAAGCCCAACAAGTTTGTTATCAGGTTGGAATTTAATTAGTATCGGTGACTCAATTTATCCTTCAGTTTTCAATACCAGCTTAAGCTCGGTTGCTCCTGGAGTTGGCGGCACTGCTAATAACGTACTTAGCATTTGGGCTTGGGACTCAAAGTTGAGTCGTTGGTATTTTTATTCTCCAATTTTAGATAGCTCCGGCGGACTAAAAAGCTATATTTCGGCTCAGGGCTACGAAGACTTTGAGACAAATTCAAAATTACTCCAAAACGGCGTTGGTTTTTGGGTGAATAACCCAACAACTGGGATTATTGCAGTTAAAGGCACTATTAGCGGTATGCTGAACGGCAACAATATTACCCTAACAAACGGCGCTCAATCGCAGACAATTAACTACAACGGATCATTCAGCTTTAGCCTCAACTCTGGCTCAAATTACAGCATAGCAGTTGGAACACAACCAAATGGACAAATTTGTACTGTAACGAATGGAGCTGGAACTGCAAGCTCATCTGTAACAAATGTTTCTATTGTTTGTAACAGTTCTGTTCCAACCACCACATTACCGCCAACCACCTCCACTACTTCCACTACTCTAAGCACAACTTCGACTACTGTTACCACACTCTCTGGCATCACAACTACAACTCTCAATTACAAAGTAACGACATTTGCAGGTTCTGGTCAACCGCAGGCAGGAAATGGGACAGGACGAAATGCATACTTCAACATGCCGCTTGGCATAGCAATAGACTCATCTAACAATATCTATGTTGCAGATACCAACAACAATCTAATCAGAAAGATTAATCCGGCTGGCGTGGTTTCAACTTTAGCTGGTAGTGGATCTTCAGGTAGTACCAATGGTAGCGCTTTGTCCGCCTCCTTTAATCAGCCAATTGGCATCACTGTTGACAACTCTGGTAACGTTTATGTTGCCGATTACGGTAATAATTTGATCAGAAAAATATCAAATGGAATTGTTTCAACCCTAGCTGGCTCAACCACTGCTGGCTACGCTGACGGTAGCGGCACGTCTGCACAATTCTCAAGTCCACACGGCATAACTTTTGATGGCTCTAGTAACCTTTATGTCGCAGATGAATACTACGGTTACATTAGAAAAATAACTCTTGCAGGTGTTGTAACTACGGTTGCGGGCTCTGGACATCAGGGAGATGTAGATGGACCGAATATGTCCGCAACTTTTAATCAACCATTGAATGTAGTTACCTCAGGTAACCTAATTTATGTTGCAGAACACTCGTCCTATCAGTCTTGTGTTCGAGTGGTCAATCTAACAACTCAGACCACCAGCACTTTAGCGTGTGGCTTTCCATCTGAAGACGGAATTGCACTTGATAGTTTTGGTAATGTCTGGGTTTGGGGAAGCAGCACAATTACAAAAATTACCGCCTCTGGAACCGCCTCAACTTTTGCTACCGGTTGTGGTAATGGTTACAGGGACGGCCAACTTTCAAATGCCTGTTTTAGTTGGTCCGGCGGCCTAGCATTTGATTCTTACGGGAATCTATTTATGGCAGATGGATCTAATAACGTCATACGAAAAGTTACTATGTCTAGCACGGGACCCTTTTCTTGGACAGCTAGTACCTTTGCGGGCACAGGTTCACAAGGGAGCACGGGCGGTCCAGCCTCAAGTGCTACTTTTAATAGGCCACACGGCGTTGCGTTTGACTCAAAGGGAAATCTGTTTGTTGCTGATCAATACGCCTCAATCATCAGGAAAATTACTCCCTCAGGAATAGTCTCAACATTAGCGGGGAGTGGTAATTATTCATTTGCTGATGGTGTTGGTACATCCGCCAGTTTTGCACATCCCTCTTCAATTGCTATAGATTCAAACGATAATTTATACGTATCAGATGGAGACAATAAAAGAATCAGAAAAGTCACACAATCGGGTGTAGTAACGACAGTAGCCGGCTCGGGGCCAAGTGGCCCCTACATTAGTGTAGCCCCTGTTGACGGCCCAGCCTTAAGTGCAGTTATCAGTGGTCCAGGTGATTTGGCTTTCGATTCTCAAGGAATTTTGTACTTTACTGATGGCACAAGTATTCGAAAGATAGCAAGTAATGGTACGGTGACTACCATTGCCGGTGGCTCAACAGTTGGAAGCGCAGATGGTGTGGGTTCAGCAGCGAGCTTTAACGCAGCGTCTGGATTGGTATTTGATAGCGTGAGGGGGTATTTTTATGTGGTATCTTGGGGTGACAATTTAATACGTAAAGTAACGCCCGATGGAGTTGTCACTACTTTTGCCGGAACAGGATCTAAAGGATCACAGGACGGCGTAGGAACTGCGGCTTCTTTTTATGAGCCATCGGCAATTACTATTGATCAAGGTGGAAACCTGTATGTTACCGATGAATATAACAATATGATTCGTCAAATCACACCATCTGGTTTGGTAACAACAATCTCTGGAACTGGTGCATACAGCAGCGTAGATGGTAGTTTAGGTGTAGCAACATTCGAGAATCCAACTGGAATAACTGTAGATTCAGCCGGGAATCTCTTCATTGGCGGGTTTAACGACAACAAAATCAGAAAACTAACCCACAACTAGAGAGTTAAACTCTCGTAAAAATGTTGCCCCTGGAGCCTCTGAGGGATTTTCTTCTCATTTCTTATGAAAGAGATTACTCCATATCTACATATACGTTGATTTGCGACAGCCCACAATCACTGTAACTCAACCCCAACGCCAACGCAAACATCATGCACAATTACAGATGCGTCCGTGTAAAGAGGCTACTTTGGGGCTCATACCCTAAAGTTTTTGTTAGTTCTTTTGGATTTGTAAAAACTTTAATGTCCCCCAAAAGTACATAAAATTTAAAAATCAATATTTTGTGGACCAAGAGCATTAAACTGTAATCAAAGAAATAATACACTTTTCGTTAACAAAAATTTTAGATCTGTAGTTACTGAACCTTATAAGGAAAAACAAATGAAATTCTCCAAAACCCAAGGTATAAAGAGTTTTGCGACCTTATTTTTACTCTTCTTTGTATCAACCCTCATGGCGCAAAATGCCGTTTTCAAGCTTCAAGTAACACCTTTGAGTCAACAATTAATTGATGGGCCCCTAGTTCTAGAAAAACAAGGCAGTTTCTTTGTGGGTGGTCGTGAAGTTGAATCAAATACACTGTCAACATTGCCAGCCTATGCTGCTCAAGGAAACATAACTGTTGACCAGATGTATGTGCACTTTCAATCGCCCGTTAAACCAAAAGGTAGCTCACTGGTATTGATTCACGGTTGTTGTTTAACTGGCAAAACCTGGGAGTCAACGCCTGATGGCAGAATGGGTTGGGATGAATATTTCGTAAAGCGTGGATTTTCAACTTACGTCATTGATCAGTCAGGGCGAGGTCGATCGGCAGTGAATGCGACTGTGATCAATAACGTGAAAATCGGCAAAGATTCACCGGAACAATTACCGGTTGTCTTCGCAGCTGGTCACGAAGGGGCGTGGACAATTTTTCGGTTCGGCAGTGAATATCCAAAGGTGTTTGATGGTTTGAAATTCCCCATAGCTGCCCAAGCTGGTTTATGGCAACAAATGGTTCCTGATTGGCTCAATTCAATGCCAACCCCAAATCCCACTGTACCTGCGCTGTCCCAGCTATCTAAGCAATTAAAGAAGACTGTATTGATAAGTCATTCCCAATCTGGGATCTATCCTTTTCAAACTGCGACCATCAGCAATGAAGGTATTGCCGGGATAATATCCATTGAGCCTGGTGCATGCCCATCAGCTGCTGGTGACTTGGCTCCTTATATCAAAATGCCAATCATGGTTTTGTTTGGTGACTACGTTGAACTCTCTCCTCGTTGGGCACCGAGGCTTAAAGCTTGCCGAGAATTTATTCAAAAGACCAATCTCGCAGGCGGCAAAGCAGAGTTATTGGTACTGCCAGAGATTGGAATTACGGGAAATTCGCATATGCTGATGCAAGACAGTAATAGTATTCAAATTGCTGATATTTTGGCTTCATGGATTGAGCAACGAATTAACTAATAGTCTGCGAAGTCTCTAATAGTTGAAGAACTTAGCAGGTTTGACTAAGGTGTGTTGTCGCGATATGGGTTGTGTCCCCCCCGGAATTAGAGACCTGAAAAGCTTTAACCAATTCAGATTTTTTTAAATCTTAGAAAATTTCTTGACCCAACCCCATCACATCCTCCCGTGATCTTTGGGTTTATTCGGTTGCGGTCGAGACAAAGGCTACCCTCTGCCAACTGAGCGATCCTTACGTACAGAATTACCGCCTAGGGCTCTTGCTTTAGATGTGTGAAGCAAAGAATCGCTCCTCTAGGTCATAGGGCTACCTATTTTTGACATTTGAAAAAAAGCGTTTGACCAGGTTGTTAAATTCTGATCATTTCATTCTATGTCTTTGACTTCGTCTCGCATATTGTCTAGACGATTCAACTTTCATAGTACAACGTGATAATTGAATATCCCCTCACCACGCTTGTTGACCCTCAGATAATATGAGCGTATATTCATTTTTTTGGCAATACTTTTTTCTTCAATATCTTCTTTGACGTAACCTGTTTTGAGGAAATTTTCTTTGCTGTTGATTTTTTAGTAGAAATTTTGTTGTCAGGATTGGTTGCTTTTTTCAAAACTTTTTTTGTTGCTTCAAGATCAACCTTAGGAGGTGCTTTATTTGAAGCAGTCCCATCAATCCTCTTTTTATTCTGCTTCTTAATTTTATTCAGTGGATTGCTATTTTTTTTCGCGCTCGTTGGTGTCTCGTCCATATCAATTTCGAATATGTCGGCTAACGAATCACCTAGAGTCACGCTGAGGGTTTCGCCAGGCTCTGAGAGGGTTAGGGTGGCGCCTGCGTTTGCGAGTAAATCTTCTGGGTTTACATCTCTAAGCGCAAACAGAAGTTGTGGATTCAAATCCAACCGTGCGCCAACGGCGTAAAGCGCAGCGGCCACATGTTTGCACATAGAGGCCCAGTCTGGACAAGAGCATGAAAACTTGATCTCATTGGGCTGTGGAAACAGGCCCAGTCGGGGCTGACAGAGGTGGGTCATCACGGAGGAGGAGAGTTTGCCGTTCAATATCTCGATCAATGAATCAATTGACCCTACACAACTGTTGCATAAGGCTTTCCATTTTTTTTCATTAATCGTAGCTACTTTAATTTCTACCTTGTAAAGGGACGAGCCCATAACGGAGGCATTAGCGCTTCCTTGCTTGACTATTAAATCAATTACGGCGCCGTTGCGCACATAAGATCGACCTCTCGGTAATCGGTTCGAATAGTCACTAAAGCTCTCTAAATTGGTGCACCAACCCTTGCCCCAAAAGCTCTTGGCTATTGCCCCTTTAAACGCTGGCACGCCGTCCAATGATTTGCCAGCGTTAAGGGATTTTTTAACTAATTTTTGTGCTTGCTCACGCCGCTTTGCAACGCTTACATATGGTTTACGGCCGTAAAAATTCATTTTTTAAATTTTTGTTTGCAGCTTTAGATTTTAATTTTCTTGGGCGCTGTGAATGTCGAGTTTGACTAAACTGAGGAGTTCTTGATCACTCATCTCGGTAAGTTTAATTTCCACCCCTCCCTCCAAAACATCAGTAACCAGTTTTTGCTTTGACTCAATTAATTGATCGATCCGCTCCTCAACAGTGCCACGACACACAAATTTATGAACGATTACATTTTTAACTTGTCCAATTCTAAAGGCTCTATCCGTAGCCTGATTCTCAACCGAAGGGTTCCACCACCGATCAAAATGTATGACATGTGATGCGGCAGTTAAATTCAAGCCCGATCCGCCTGCCTTGAGAGAGAGTACAAGAAAGGGGACCAATTCATCCTCTTGAAAGCGCTTTACTATCTCTTTTCTTTGACCAACGGACGTCCCGCCGTGGAGAACCAAACCTGATCGACCAAAGACAGATCCCAAGAAGGCTGCCAAAGGCTCTGTTGTTTCTCGAAACTGGGTAAAGACAAGGACCTTCTCTTGTTTAGCTGCAATCACCTCAGCCAACTCGCCTAGCCTGGCAAACTTGCCGCTGTCGCCCGCTCTCCACTGCCCATCAGTAAGCCACTGCGAGGGATGGTTGCAGATTTGTTTGAAGCGCATCAGATAAGATAAAACGAGGCCACGCCTTCTGATACCGTCCGAAACCTGTAAACCCTCAGCCAGTTCATTCACTGACTGCTTGTACAGCAGGGACTGCGCTGCAGACAAATGACACCAAACCTTCATCTCAAGTTTGTCGGGTAAGTCGTTAATTACGGTTTTATCGGTTTTGTGACGGCGCAAAATGTAGGGGCGAACCAGATTTCGAATCGGTGCAAAATGCTCTGTTGTCTGGAGCTTTTTACAAAAATTTGCAAACTCCTTCTCCGTTCCGAGTAGTCCAGGACTTGTAAAGTCAAATAACGACCATAAATCTTCTAGTCGATTTTCAACCGGGGTACCGCTCAAAGCGATTCGTGTTCGTGCCTTAAGTTTTTTAACTCGCTTAGTCTGCTTGGCCACTGAATTTTTAAGAGCCTGTGCCTCATCAACAATTGCCACGCGCCAACTCACACCGAGCAACCTGTCTTGGCGCAGCAATGTACCAAAACTAGTTATAACAAGATCGTAACTTGATAGATCATTGTCACTCATGGTTTTGAAATCTGTTGCGCTAAGGCTTGAAGGATGCACGACAAGCACGCGCAGACTGGGCGCAAACTTAGTTGCCTCAGAAAACCAATTCGAGAGTAAGGAGGCAGGAGCAACCAAAATACTGGGCTTACAGAATTTGACAGACTTTTCCTCATCCCTTAAGAGCAGCAATAAAGCTAAAACCTGAATCGTTTTGCCAAGCCCCATATCATCTGCCAAACAAGCACCTAGTCCCAACCGCGTGAGTAAGTACAGCCAACGCACACCCTGTTCTTGGTAAGGTCGCAGAGTTGCTTTCAAACTATTACCAGGCAATACTTGCACCAAGCCCTGCGGTGTTCTTAAGTCCCTCAGGGTTTTGGAGAGCCAAGGACCTGCAACACATTCAGACCAATCCGAGTCCACCGGGGTAACATCATCTTGCAACGAGGCTTTCGCCAAGAGGCGCATACCTTGCAAGTAATCTATCCCACCACCCAATTTACTAGCTTCTTTTTTGATTTCCTTAAATCTTTCTAAGAGCTTTTTCACCGCCTCTGTATTGATCTCTACCCATCGCCCTCGAATCATTTGTAGACTCTCATTGGCTTTAAGAAGCTGAGACAATTCTTGCGCACTTAGTGTTTCCTCACCGACACAAACAGCCACATTAAAATCGAGTAATGCATCTTGACCTAAAAGCTTAGGTTGTTTGGATCCAATAACTGCGCGCACTGTTACGCGACTAGGAGTTACTGAGCCCCAAATTTTGGGCGTACGAATAATCACCCCAGCCGCAATAAGTTTGGGGATATCACTCAAAAATTGGAAGGCCTGACTCGAACTCCATTTGACTGGGCGAAAAATCTCCCGCTTCTCCACCATTTTTGCAAGCCACTTGCACTCAGCACTGGCGCGTTGCACAGGGGTGAGTAGTGAGAGCAGTTTATCGGTATTTTTGCCACCCGAATATTCCTCTAAAGCGTGGGATAACTGTTGGTGCAAAGCGCGACCATTGGTAGACACTTTGGTCGTGTAAGTTGCCATAAAAGCAAACGGAAGCTCGTCCTCTCCCTTTATTTCAGCCAAATTAAAGTGTACGCGTCCAACCAAATTCCAAGGCGAGTTGTGTTCCCGAAGGAAAGCCTCCAGTGTTTGCATATTCTCAGCCAGGGTATTGAGAAGTGCATTGTCGATTTGCCTCCAAAGGTCAGATAGCACTTTGGTAGTCAAATACTCGCCCCCATGCATCGGGGGGGAGTCGTTGAGCCAGACGTTTAGATCGAACTCGCTGGGTAGTGGTGCCGCCTGTTGCGAACCCTCTGGTAGTGAGCACGCTACGCTCAAGTAATGGGCTGCAAACTCTCGCCACCACCCTAAAGCGAGCGACATGACTTTTCCGACTTCACGCACACCCAGCATAAGCAATCCGTATCCAGCGCCGTTTTCAAAAGTGGCTTCTACGCGCTCAACCAATGCTGCGTCCATAAGCGCACCCTCAGGGTGAGCCAGGACTAGCAGATGTCCCAAAGGCGTCACACGCACTTGAAGAGGGGCAAGCCTTGGTACTAAGTCCTCGGTGAAATTGTTCATAGCTAGATGTACTGAGGTAACAAAATTATAGTCTCTGCAATTGTTGCTTTTGGAGCCCCTTTGCTTTTACGATCCCTTTCGCAGCGAGTAGCAAATCTGAGCTTTTAAAGCAATTATCTTAACAATTCCATCTGATCCGGCCTAGCCCAGCGCTCGATTTATTAGGGAATTGAACGGTGCATTACAGTTGCATAACAGTTGCATAACAGTTGCATTGTGACGCGCATCCTTATTGACGTCCTCACCGATCTTATAATGTTTTTCTTGGATATACAGTACCGCTATTAGTCTATAAATTCCTTTGGTTGTAACCAAATAACAGTCTCGGCAGAT
>Ga0164296_1002220_pt1 | contig 19642 bp, 12 predicted proteins | sample GEODES057metaG_FD_113533 | JGI IMG/M metagenome (GOLD analysis project Ga0164296, IMG submission 113533) | Dystrophic lake water microbial communities from Trout Bog Lake, Wisconsin, USA - GEODES057 metaG | ecosystem: Environmental > Aquatic > Freshwater > Lake | place: USA: Trout Bog Lake...
CGGCCGCCATCGCGGCGCCGGTCTTGGCGGCGGTAATGATGAACGCGAGCAGACGCTGAACCAAATGCTGGTGGAGATGGACGGTTTTGAGTCCAATGAAGGCGTCATTCTGATCGCCGCCACCAACCGTCCGGACGTGCTGGACCCGGCGCTGCTGCGCCCCGGCCGCTTCGACAGGCAGGTGGTTGTGCCGAACCCGGACGTGAACGGGCGCGAGAAGATCCTGCGCGTTCACATGCGCAAAGTGCCGCTGGCATCCGATGTCGATCCGAAGACGATCGCCCGTGGCACGCCAGGCTTCTCCGGCGCGGACCTCGCCAATCTGGTGAACGAAGGTGCGCTGCTCGCCGCCCGCCTCGGCAAGCGGGTGGTGGCGATGGCCGAGTTCGAAGCCGCCAAGGACAAGGTTATGATGGGCACCGAGCGACGGTCGCTGGTGATGTCCGAGGCCGAGAAGCGCATGACCGCCTATCATGAGGCCGGCCACGCGCTGTGCGCGATGCATGAGCCGGAGTGTGACCCGGTCCACAAGGCGACAATCATCCCACGCGGTCGTGCGCTAGGGTTGGTTATGAGCCTGCCGGAGGGTGATCGGTATTCGAAGTCGAAATCCAAGCTGTTGTCCGAACTGATCATGGCGATGGGTGGACGCGCGGCGGAGGAAATCATCTTTGGGCCGGATAAGGTGTCCAACGGTGCCGCGGGCGACATCAAGATGGCGACCGATCAGGCACGCCGGATGATCACCGAATGGGGGATGTCCGACAAACTCGGCATGATCGCCTATGGCGATAACGGGCAAGAGGTGTTTCTGGGTCACTCGGTGACGCAGCATAAGAACGTCTCCGAGGCGACGGCGCGCGACATCGATAGCGAGATCAAGGACATCATCGACCGCGCCTACAGCAAGGCGCGCAGCCTGCTGACCGAGAATGTCGAAGAACTGCATCGCCTGGCCCGTGGCCTGCTGGAACATGAAACGCTGTCGGGCGATGAAATCCGCACCGTGCTGCGCGGCGAACCGGTGATCCGCAAAGTGGTCGATGAGCCTGCGCCGGAGACACGTCGAGCGTCGGTGCCCACAGGTGGGCGGCCAGTTACCCCAGGCGCATCGACAGGGGGCGCAACACCGGCACCTCAGCCTGGCTGATTGCGATCGGTTCAGCGATGATTGCAGCGGCCCCGGCAGCGATGCCGGGGCCGTTTGCGTTAAAACGGTGGTTGTGCGCACTGACTGGCGTCGAGCGCGAATTTGCTGCTATCGGACGGCAGGCGACCGATCAGCATGCCGCCTTCCCGCCCCAGGCGGATCGTATCTCGGAGAGCCCTATGTCCGTGCGCATCGTTGACGTCCGCGAAATTACCCAGCCAATCGCTTCGGCAATCCGCAACGCCTATATCGACTTCAGCAAGATGACGACCAGCCTGGTCGCCGTGGTCACCGATGCGGTTCGCGACGGACGGCGCGTCGTTGGCTATGGCTTCAACTCCAACGGTCGCTATGGTCAGGGTGGATTGATCCGGGAGCGCTTCGCCCCCCGCATCTTGGAGGCCGCACCCGCCAGCCTGCTGAACGATGCCGGCGACAATCTGGATCCGGATCGGGTTTGGGCCGCGATGATGAAAAACGAAAAGCCGGGCGGGCACGGCGAACGCTCGGTGGCCGTTGGCACGCTGGATATGGCGGTGTGGGACGCGGTGGCGAAGATCGAACGCAAGCCATTGTTCCGCTTGTTGGCCGAACGCCACGGCCGCCAAGCCGACCCCAGAGTCTTCGTCTACGCTGCCGGCGGCTATTATTATCCCGGCAAGGAATTGGACGGACTGCGCGCGGAGATGCGCAGCTACCTCGACCGCGGCTATACCGTGGTGAAGATGAAGATCGGCGGTGCATCGATTGCCGACGACGCCAAGCGGATAGAGGCCGTCCTGACCGAAATCGGGAGCGAGGCGCAGTTGGCAGTCGATGCCAATGGCCGGTTCGATCTGGAAACTGCGATCGCCTATGCCAAGATGCTGCGCGATTATCCGCTATTCTGGTACGAGGAAGCCGGCGACCCGCTGGATTACGCGCTACAGGCGGCACTGGCCGAATTCTACCCGAACCCGATGGCGACCGGCGAAAACCTGTTCAGCCATCAGGACGCGCGCAACCTGCTGCGCCATGGCGGCATGCGCCCCGACCGCGATTGGCTGCAGTTCGACTGTGCTCTGTCCTATGGCCTGTGCGAATATCAGCGCACGTTGCAGGTTCTGAACGTCGCCGGATGGTCCCCAGCCCGCTGCATTCCACATGGCGGTCATCAAATGTCACTGAACATCGCCGCCGGTTTGGGTCTGGGTGGCAATGAGAGCTACCCTGACTTGTTCCAGCCCTATGGTGGTTTCCCGGACGGTGTCCGGCCGGAAAACAGCATCATCACCATGCCAGACCTGCCGGGCATTGGGTTCGAGGGTAAGTCAGACCTGCGAAAAGTCATGTTAGACTTGGCAGTCTGATCAACACCCGCCACCCATAAGCCCCCCTCGCTCGGCCGCCATGGCATCGGCCAGCGCGGTTGCTCGCCTGGAGCATGCACGCGGCGGCCAGTCCGCCTACCGGCATTCCGGCCCGTCGGAAACCACCGAGATCAGGGCAAAGACGATTGATCGGCGCGTCAAAGCACACCGGTCAGGTCACGACGTCTTGCCGTGGCGTGACCTATGGCGGCGCCAAACGGCAGGCAATATCGGGCCATTCACGCCAAACGAGGGCGCTGAGAACCCGGCCTAGTCGTCGAGGAAGCTGCGAAGCTTGCGGCTGCGGCTTGGGTGCTTGAGCTTACGCAGTGCCTTCGCCTCGATCTGACGGATACGCTCACGCGTGACATTGAACTGCTGGCCGACCTCTTCCAACGTGTGGTCGGTGTTCATGCCGATGCCGAAGCGCATACGGAGCACGCGTTCCTCACGCGGGGTCAGCGAGGACAGCACGCGGGTCGTGGCTTCACGCAAGTTTGCCTGGATCGCCGCATCCAGTGGGATGATCGCTGCCTTATCTTCGATGAAGTCACCCAGGTGGCTGTCTTCCTCATCGCCGATCGGCGTTTCCAAGCTGATCGGTTCCTTGGCGATTTTCAGGACCTTGCGGACTTTCTCCAGAGGCATGCCGAGTTTTTCGGCGAGTTCCTCGGGCGCGGGCTCGCGGCCAATTTCATGCAGCATCTGCCGGCTGGTGCGGACCAGCTTGTTGATCGTCTCGATCATGTGCACGGGGATACGGATGGTGCGCGCCTGATCGGCGATGCTGCGTGTGATCGCCTGACGGATCCACCATGTCGCATAGGTGCTGAACTTGTAGCCGCGGCGATATTCAAACTTATCGACCGCCTTCATCAGGCCGATATTGCCTTCTTGGATCAAATCCAGGAACTGCAGCCCGCGGTTCGTGTATTTCTTCGCAATGGAGATCACCAGGCGCAAATTCGCCTCGATCATCTCTTTCTTGGCGCGGGCGCTGTCACGCTCCCCGCGCGACACCGTCATGTAGACGCGGCGGAATTCGCTGATCGGCAGGCTGGCGTCATTGGCAACGGCGGCAATCTGGTGGCGTACCCGCACGATGTCATCGGCATGCTTGGCGACAAACAGTTTCCAGCCCTTGCCGGGCAGTTTGCCGACTTTTTCCATCCAATTCGGATCGAGTTCCTGGCCGCGATAGAATTTCAGGAACTCCTCGCGACCGACCTTGCAGCCCTCTGCCATGCGCAGCAACTGGCCTTCCAGCGTTGTCAGGCGCTGGTTGAGCAGTTTCAACTGGCTGACCAGTTCCTCGATACGGTTGTTGTGCAGCCTGACCTGGCCAACCTTCTCGACCAGTTCCTCACGGGTCTTTTCATAGCCTTTTTCGCTACGCGTGCTGACTTCCTCGCCGCTGGTCATGGTCTCCAGGCGGCGTGACTGCATCTTATGCAGCTTCTTATAAAGATTCTCGATTTCCTCGAAGTTCGCCAAAACCTCCGGCTTCAGCTTCTCTTCAAGCGCGGACAGCGACATTGACGGGCCGGCATCTTCATCATCCGGGTCCATGTCGTCATTGGCCGCAAAGCCGCCGCTTGGGCTTTCGACCTCTTCGCTGGCCGCGCCGGCCCCATCGGTTGCTTCCAGGTCGATGATGTCGCGCAGCAGCATACGGCCGACCTTCAACTGGTCGTGCCAGTTGATGATGGCCTTGAACGTCAGCGGGCTTTCGCACAGCCCGTTGATCATCATGTCGCGGCCGGCTTCGATCCGCTTGGCGATGGCGATCTCGCCCTCACGCGACAGCAACTCGACGCTGCCCATCTCGCGCAGATACATGCGCACCGGATCGTCGGTGCGGCCCAGGCTGGCCTCATCGACGTTGCCGGACTGTTCTTCTTCCTCTGCCTCTTCGGCTTTTTCAGCCTTGGCGGCAGCGGGATCGCCGTCCTCCGATTCCTCGGATTCGACGACCTGTATGCCCATTTCCGAGAAGCTGGCCATCACGTCTTCGATCTGCTCGGACGTATTTTGGTCCTGCGGCAGGATGGCGTTCAGTTCATCGAGCGTGATGTAACCACGCTCCTTGCCTTTCGCGACCAGCCGCTTCACGGCGACGGTCTGCACATCCAGCAGATTATTCTCGACATCCTGTTCCGCTGTGGCGGTCTCACCTGCGGCCATCGGCTTGGTTGCCATTGCTCAGGGCTCTCCTTGGTCCGTCGGGTATGACCCGCGATTACTGTGCATCGATCGATCCGGCACCATCCGGATCCCCTTGGCGGACTTTCCACCACGCCTCTACCAGCGCTTGGTGCCGGCGCTGGGTTTCCGGCGTTAGATTCCGGGCTGCTTCTGCCTCAGCCAACGCGACTTCCTCGCGCAGGTGGTTCACATTGAGAAAACCGAAAATGTGCCACCACCCTGCTTCCGCCTCAGCCGGCATCGCCTGTGACGCAGCGCATGCGGGCAAGGGCATCGGCACCTCGGCCAGCACGTACTGCACGTCCTGTTGAAATCCAGACTCGGTGAGGTGGTCCATCAGCCCTGCGGAGTCAAGGGTATCAGTTGATTCCGCATAAGATTCGACTGCCGAACGCAGGCGCGCGAGCCGTTCGTCCAGCGGTAAAGTGCCGAAAGCGTGTGCTAGGTCGTGCAGCAAGGCGGGGTGGCGCAGCACGATCGCTGTCAGGATGCGCATCCGCTCATCGGCCGCGCCGGCCTGTTGCGGCACTGGCCGCGGCACCCGCACCCCGCCGGCGATGCCCAAGGCCGGCCCGTTGCCGCCGGCACGCCGGCCACCGCGCGGCCCGTCCGGTTTTGCCCCGCGGCCGCCGAACCGAGGCCGGCTAGCAAAAAATTTATCGAACAGCGCACTCCGATACTCGCTCGATAGCGCCTTGTCTTCGATACGGTTCGCCGCCTCTGCCAACTTGGTGCGCAGCGCAGCGCGCTGTTCGGCCGTGCCTTCGCCGGTTTCTGCGCGCAGCATGTCAAACAGCGCATCGGCGGGGCTGCGCGCAATGTCCAAGACAGCCTGGAAGGCCGGTGCGCCGCCTTTGCGGACCAGGCTGTCAGGATCTTCCCCGGCGGGCAGGGTAGCAAATTTCAGCGTCCGGCTGGGTGTTAGCATCGGCAGTGCCAGATCCATCGCCCGCGCCGCCGCGCGCGCACCGGCGGCATCGCCGTCAAAACACAGAATGGGTGCGGCGGAGATTCGCCAGAGTTCTTCCAGTTGTTCTTGCGTCAACGCAGTACCCAGCGGTGCCACGGCACCGCCGAAGCCGGCCTGGGCGGCGGCGATGACGTCCATATAGCCCTCCACAACGACCAGTGCGGCGCCGTTGCGGCATGCTTCACGGGCGATATCCAGGCCGAAGAGATTGCGTCGCTTGGAGAACACGGCCGTTTCCGGCCCATTGACGTATTTCGGCTGACCCGTGCCCAGGATGCGGCCGCCAAAGCTGATGATCGCGCCGCGCCGGTCATGGATCGGAAACATCACGCGGTTGGCGAACAACTCGAAGGTGCGCCCGCTGTCCTCGTCACGCCGCAGCAGGCCGGCAGCTTCCAATTGGTCCGGCGTGACTCCCTGGCGCTCGAGTTCCGAGATCAGGCCGCCGCGCTCGCCAGCCCAGCCCAACCCGTAGCGGGCGATGGTTTCCGCCGTCAGGCCGCGGCCGAGGAGATACTCGCGGCCCTGGCGTCCCTCGGGCAGTTCCAGCCGGCGCTGATAATGCACTTGGGCAGCTTGCAGAACTTCGATCGTATCCAGGCGCCGGCGCTCTGCCTCGGCTGCTTCCGGTGTCGGCTTCGGTACGTCCAGCCCCGCCTCGGCCGCCAGTTGCGCGACCGCGTCCATGAAGCCCAAGCCCAGGCTCTGCATGACGAAGGTGATGACATCGCCATGCGCCCCGCAGCCGAAGCAGTGGTAACCGTCGTCGTAGACGTAGAAGCTGGGCGTCTTCTCGCCATGGAACGGGCAGCAGCCCTTCCATTGCTTGCCGGACCGCTGCAATGGCACGCGCCGCCCGACGACACCCGCGATGGGCACGCGGGCGCGCAGTTCATCCAGAAAATTCGGCGGCAGAGCCATCGATCAGCCCGACAGCGCCGCCTTCACCAGCGGACCCGCCTTGCTCATGTCCAGAGTCGCGGCGTGTTTTGCTTTCAGTTCGGCCATGACCTTGCCCATGTCCTTGATACTGGACGCACCTGTTGCCGCCACGGCCGCATCCACCGCCGCCTTGATGGCGTCATCCGACATCTGGCTGGGCAGGAAGGTTTCGATCACGGCGATTTCGGCTTCTTCCTTGGCCGCCAATTCGGGGCGATTGCCTTGGCGATACAGGTCGACCGACTCGCGGCGTGATTTGACCATGCCGCGCAGCATGGAGACGACGTCCTCATCCGGCACTTTGTCGATGCCCTTGGGCCGAGCGGCGATGTCTGTGTCTTTGAGTTTGGCCATGATCATGCGCAGGGTCGAGGTCTTGGCGCTGTCGCCCGCCTTCATGGCGATCTTAAGCTGTTCGGTGAACTGCTCTCGCATACTCATAACGTTTGTTTCCTCGTGATGGTTGCGCCCTGAAGATGTTTGCTCAGGCACTGAAAACGACCTCTCTATCATAAGCTGGCATTCTCGTCGGTCAAAACCGCGCATCCGCACCCTCGGAAGAAATTTCCCACCCGATGGGGGAGCAATTGAACTGGGAATAAAATTCCCGTATACCTCGTTCATGCCAATTCCGATTGACGCCATCATAGACCGCCTCGGCGGTGTGGAAGCCGCCGCGCGCCTGACCGGCGTCGGCACCGAAGCCGTCCGTAAATGGCGCCAAGCGCGGGCCATCCCGTCCCGCCACTGGCCCGCCGTCACCGCCGCGACCGGCCTGACCATGGCCGACCTACAGACCAACAGCACGGAGAGCACCGCGATGCCGGAATCCCTGTCCCCGGTGCCCGCCGGCGCCACCGCCGCACTGGTCTTGGCCGATGGCGCCGTGTTCTGGGGCCGCGGCTTCGGCGCCCATACCACCACCGGAACACCGGTGGGCGAGGTCTGCTTCTCCACTGGCATGACCGGCTATCAGGAAACCCTGACCGACCCGTCCTTTGCCGGCCAGATCATCACCTTCACCTTCCCCCATATCGGCAATGTCGGTGCCAATCAGGAGGATATCGAGGCAACGACCATCAACGCCCGCGGCCTCGTGGTGAAGCAGGATATAACCGAGCCATCGTCCTGGCGCGCCATACAGACGCTGGATAGCTGGGTGCGGGCGCAGGGCGTGACCGGCATCGCAGGCGTCGACACACGATCATTGACCATCCGCATCCGCGACGGCGGGGCGCCGACGGGCGTGCTCTGCTACCCGGCGGATGGCAAATTCGACCTGCCCTCCTTGCAAGCCCAGGCCGCGGCTTGGCCTGGCCTGGAAGGCATGGACCTAGCGAAAGACGTCACCTGCCAGCAGAGCTATGACTGGGATGAGACCACTTGGGCCTGGCCCGATGGCTATGGCCGCCAAGAGGCACCGAAATTCCATGTCGTCGCAGTGGATTACGGCGCCAAGCGCAACATCCTGCGCTGCCTGGCCGCCGCCGGCTGCAAGGTCACGGTGGTGCCGGCGACGGCAACGACAGACGACATCCTGCGCCACAAACCCGACGGCGTGTTCCTGTCGAACGGGCCCGGCGACCCGGCGGCGACCGGCGTCTACGCCGTGCCCACCATCCGCGGCGTCCTGGCCACCGGCATCCCACTCTTCGGCATCTGCCTCGGCCACCAGTTGCTCAGCCTCGCCCTCGGCGCCAAGACCTATAAACTCGACCGCGGCCATCGGGGTGCGAACCAACCCGTCAAGGACTTGGCCACAGGCAAGGTCGAAATCACCAGCCAGAACCATGGCTTCGCTGTCGATGCAACGACACTGCCAGCCGGCGCGAAAGTCACCCATGTCTCGCTCTTCGACGGCTCCAATGAGGGCATCGCGGCGACCGACCGGCCGGTTTTTTCGGTGCAGTATCACCCGGAATCCAGCCCCGGCCCGTCCGACAGTCATTATCTGTTCCAGCGCTTCGTCAGCCTGATGGAGCAGCGTGCATGATCCGCCATCCGTACCGCGGCGCCGCCGCCTTCACCCGTGCATCGCGCGCTACCTGCCGCCGCCTGCCGAAGATCGGCCGGACACTTCTGAACAGGATGGCCTGACCCATGCCCAAACGCACCGACATCCAGTCCATTCTTATCATCGGCGCCGGCCCGATCGTCATCGGCCAAGCCTGTGAGTTCGACTACTCCGGCGCACAGGCCTGCAAGGCCCTACGGGCCGAAGGGTATCGCGTCATCCTGGTCAATTCCAATCCGGCGACGATCATGACCGACCCGGGTCTGGCCGATGCGACCTATATCGAGCCCATCACCCCCGAGGTGGTGGAGAAGATCATCGCGCGGGAAAAACCAGACGCAATCCTGCCCACCATGGGCGGACAGACCGCGCTGAATACGGCGATGAAACTGGCGGCGTCCGGCGCGCTTGACCGTCATGGCGTGGAACTGATCGGCGCCAAGGCGGATGTCATTGATCGCGCCGAAGACCGGCTGAAATTCCGCGACGCGATGTCGGAGATCGGCATCGAGTCACCCCGCTCCGCCATCGCGCATACGATGGACGAAGCGCGAGAAGCGCTGAAACTGACCGGCCTGCCCGCGGTCATCCGCCCCAGCTTCACCTTGGGCGGCACCGGCGGCGGTATCGCCTATAACCGGGAAGAGTTCGAGCAGATCGTGGCCGGCGGCCTGGAAGCCTCCCCCACCACGGAAGTGCTGATCGAGGAATCCGTGCTGGGCTGGAAAGAGTATGAGATGGAGGTGGTCCGCGACAGCAAGGACAACTGCATCATCATCTGTTCGATCGAAAACGTCGATCCGATGGGCATCCATACCGGCGATTCCGTCACCGTCGCACCGGCGCTGACGCTGACCGACAAAGAATACCAGCGGATGCGTGACGCCTCGATCGCCTGCCTGCGAAAAATCGGCGTCGATACCGGCGGGTCGAACGTGCAGTTCGGCATGAACCCCGCCGACGGGCGCATGGTCGTCATCGAGATGAACCCGCGCGTCTCGCGCTCCTCGGCGTTGGCATCCAAGGCCACCGGCTTCCCCATCGCCAAGATCGCCGCCAAGCTGGCGGTCGGCTACACGCTGGATGAACTGACCAACGATATCACCAGAACCACCCCGGCGAGTTTCGAGCCGACGATCGACTACGTGGTGGTAAAGATCCCGCGCTTCACCTTCGAAAAATTCCCCGGCACCCCGGCTCTGCTGACCACCAGCATGAAATCCGTCGGCGAAGCGATGGCGATCGGCCGCTCCTTTGCCGAGGCGCTGCAAAAGGGTCTACGCAGCATGGAGACCGGCCTATCCGGCCTGGACGCCATCGACCCGCCCGGCGACGGCGGACGCGATGCGTTCAAAGCGGCTTTGTCCACGCCCTCACCCGACCGGCTTTTGATGGCCGCGCAGGCCCTGCGCGCCGGTCTGACGGTGGAGGAAATCCACGACGCGACGAAATTCGACCCATGGTTCTTGCGGGAGATGGAAAAAATCGTCACCGCAGAGCGCCAGGTCAGCACCGCCGGTCTGCCAAAGGAAGCGGGCGCTCTGCGCCGCCTGAAGGCATTAGGCTTCTCCGACCGTCGCCTAGCGGAGCTTACCGGCACGGCCACCGCCGATATCGCCCAATTCCGCGCCGAACTGGGCGTGCTGCCGGTCTATAAACGGATCGACTCCTGCGCGGCGGAATTCGCCTCGGCCACGCCCTATATGTATTCGACCTATGAAGGCGGTTACGGCGCGCCGGTCTGCGAGTCCGATCCGACCGAACGCACCAAAGTCGTCATCCTGGGCGGCGGGCCAAACCGCATCGGCCAGGGCATCGAGTTCGACTATTGCTGCGTCCATGCCGCTTATGCGCTGAAAGACGCCGGATTTGAGACCATTATGGTCAACTGCAACCCGGAGACCGTTTCCACCGACTATGATACGTCCGACCGGCTGTATTTTGAGCCGCTGACCGAGGAAGACGTGATCGCCCTGGTCCGGCGAGAACAGCAAAACGGCACGGTGCTGGGCTGCATCGTGCAATATGGCGGACAAACGCCGCTGAAACTGTCGCAAGCCCTATCCCGCGCCGGCATACCTCTGCTGGGCACCAGCGCCGATGCGATCGACCTAGCCGAAGACCGGGAACGCTTCCAGCAGCTCTTGCAGCGCCTGAACCTGCGCCAACCGGATAACGGGATCGCCCGCAGCGCCGACGAGGCGGAAGCAATCGCCGAACGCATCGGCTACCCGGTGGTGATCCGCCCCAGCTACGTTCTGGGCGGGCGAGCGATGGAAATCGTCTACGACCGCACCGGCCTGCACCGCTATATGCGGGAAGCCGTCCGCGTATCGGGCGACAACCCGGTGCTGATAGACCGTTACCTGAACGACGCCATCGAGGTGGATGTGGACTGCATCGCCGACGGCGAGAGCGTCTATGTGGCCGGCGTGATGGAGCACATCGAGGAAGCCGGCATCCATTCCGGCGACTCCGCCTGCTCGTTACCGCCGTATTCGCTATCGCCAGCGATGGTGACGGAACTGAAGTCGGAAACGGAATCGATGGCCCGTGCGCTGGGCGTCGTCGGCCTGATGAACGTGCAATATGCCATCAAGGACGACACGATTTACGTGCTGGAGGTCAACCCGCGCGCCTCTCGCACCGTGCCCTTCGTCGCCAAAGCCACGGGTGTGCCGGTCGCCAAGATCGGCGCCCGGGTCATGGCCGGCGCCAAGCTGGCGAGCGATTTCAATCTCGACGACGACTCGATCGCCCCACATGTCGCTGTCAAGGAAGCGGTCTTCCCGTTCGCCCGCTTCACCAACGTCGACACCATCCTGGGCCCGGAGATGAAATCGACCGGTGAGGTCATGGGCCTGGATAGCTCTTTCGAGCGCGCCTTCGCCAAGTCCCAACTGGGCGCCGGCGTCGTGCTGCCGATGACGGGCACGGTGTTCCTCTCCATCAAGGATGCCGACAAGCGCGGACTGCCTACCTTGGCGCGGCTTCTCACCGAAATGGGGTTCAATATCCTCGCCACACGTGGCACCGCGGCGCGCATCAAGGAAGCCGGCTATCCGGTGAAAGTGGTCAATAAGGTGCTGGAGGGCCGCCCGCATTGTGTGGACGCCATCCGCTCGGGCGACGTGCAGTTGGTGATCAACACCGCCTCCACCCCCCAATCCATCGCCGACAGCTTCGAAATCCGCCGCAGCGCCCTGACTCACTTCGTGCCGCACTACACGACATTGGCCGGCGCGCGGGCCGCGGTTCACGCAATTGCTGCATTACGTGCGGGAACGCTTGAAGTTGCGCCCCTCCAGTCTTACTTTCGCAGTTCGTTTTGATGCTGATGCCGCGGCCGGGATGATCTCGCGCCGCGGCAGAGGCATGTAGGGTTCGGCATTAGCCGACGATCGAAGGATCCAGACGTGCAGAAGTTTCCGATGACCGCCCCAGGTCTGAAGCGACTGGAAGATGAGCTGCGAAACCTTAAATCGGTTGAGCGGCCGGCTATCATTCGTGCCATCGCCGAGGCGCGGTCGCATGGCGATCTGTCTGAAAACGCGGAATATCATGCCGCGCGGGAACGACAATCTTTCATCGAAGGACGCATCCAGGAACTGGAAGAAATCATCTCCAGTGCCGAAGTCATCGATCCGGCCACGCTGTCCGGCTCCCATGTCAAGTTTGGTGCCGTCGTCAAACTGGTCGATGAGGAGACCGACAAGGAGGCAACCTATCAGATCGTCGGCGTCCACGAGGCCGACATCAAGGTCGCGCGCCTTTCCATCTCCTCCCCGCTCGCCAAGGCCCTGATCGGCAAAAAAGTAGGGGAGACGGTCTCGGTGCCGGCACCGGGCGGCGATCGTTCATACGAAATCCTCGACATCCGCTTCGGCTGATCCCGCCGGCCGCGCCCTGTTCAGCGCGCACCCATGGCGCGCGAACGCCACTGGCCAATGTCGAGCAACGATGAGCGGCACATGGCAGAAGCGTCACACCGCTGCCACGGAACGCATGATCCGATACGGCCTTACGTCATGTCTGTATCGCGCCGTTTCCTCTGGACGCGGGCACACCCCGATGGTTTGAAGCCCCGATGATAACGCTTACGGATGTCGAAGCGGCGGCCGGACGGATCGCCGGGAAGGTGATTCGCACACCGCTCTTGGCCAGCGACGCTCTTTCACGCCTGACCGGGGCCGAGGTTTGGCTCAAGCTTGATAACTTGCAGGCAACCGGCGCGTTCAAGGAACGTGGGGCGGCCAACCGGCTTGCCCAGTTGTCGGAGGCAGAGCGGGCGCGCGGCGTCATCGCCATGTCGGCGGGCAACCATGCGCAAGCCGTCGCTCGCCATGCCAGTCTGCTGGGCATCTCGGCGACCATCGTCATGCCGAGGTTCACCCCGGCGACGAAGGTGACGCGCACCGCCTCGTGGGGGGCGGATGTGGTGCTAGAGGGAGAAACCCTGGCCGAGGCGGCGGCGCATGCCCATGAATTGGCGGCGGCGAACCATCTGGTGTTCATCCACCCCTATGACGATCCCGGCATCATTGCCGGCCAGGGAACGATGGCGCTGGAGATGCTGCAGGACGTCCCTGACCTTGATGCGCTGATCATCCCGACCGGCGGCGGCGGCCTGCTGGCCGGCTGTCTGGTGGCTGCCACGGCGCTAAATCCCGGTATTGCCGTCTATGGTGCCGAGGTCGAAACCTATGCCGCCATGGCCCAACGCCTCGCCGGCCGGGGCGTCTCCGTCGGCGGGGCGACGATCGCCGAAGGGATCGCCGTGCGCGACATTGGCGAAACCGCCTTCGACTTGGTGCGCCGCCGTATCGCCGGCGTGCTGATTGCCTCTGAACGCGCGATCGAGGAGGCAATCGGCCTCCTGGTAGAGGGCGCCAAGACCGTCGCCGAAGGGGCCGGCGCCGCCGGCGTCGCGGCCCTGCTGAGCTACCCGGAACGGTTTCGCGGCAAAAAGGTCGGGGTCGGCGTGACCGGCGGCAATATCGATGCCCGCATCCTGTCCAACGTGCTGCTGCGCGATCTGCTGCGCGACGGCCGGTTGCTCCGCCTGCATTTGCAGATCCCCGATCGCCCCGGCGTGCTGGCCGACATCGCCGCCACAATCGGCACCTCGGGCGGCAACATCATCGAGGTGTCGCACCAGCGCCTATTTGCCGCCGTTTCCGTCCAGGCGGCGGAGTTGGAGATCATGGTCGAGGCACGGGACCCGAAACATGCCAATGATATCGTCGAGGCGCTGGAACGCACCTATATCGTTCGACGCGTTTGACAGATGGCCGTCGAACCGGTGTGGTGAAAGCGACATTTTGAAACAAATTACAGATTGCCCAGGAGTTATCCTTCGTGCTGCCTGACAGCGTGATCTCACGACCGGCTCATCTTGCTGTTCTGGAAGCAGAAAGCATCCAAATCTTCAGGGAAGTCGCCGCCCAGGCCGTCCGACCGGTGATGCTTTATTCCATCGGCAAGGACTCTTCGGTTCTGCTGCACCTGGCGCGCAAGGCTTTTTATCCGGCCAAACCACCATTTCCGTTGGTTCACATCGATACGACGTGGAAATTCCGCGCGATGATCACCTTCCGTGATGAGGTCGCTCGGCGCTTCGGTCTGGATTTGCGTATCCACACCAATCCGGACGGCCTGCGTGACAACATCAACCCGTTCGACCATGGCGGTGCCTATACGCAGATCATGAAGACGGATGCCCTGAAGCAGGCGCTGACTGCGGGTAATTACGATTTTGCCATCGGTGGCGCGCGCCGTGATGAGGAACGTTCTCGCGCCAAGGAACGCATCTTTTCGGTCCGCGCCCCCGGGCATGCCTGGGACCCCAAGCGTCAACGCCCGGAACTTTGGCATTTGTACAACGGCCAGTTGGCACCGGGCGAAACTCTGCGCGTCTTTCCCCTGTCCAACTGGACCGAACACGACGTCTGGACCTATATCGCCGCGGAAGGCATCGATGTGGTGCCACTGTATTTCGCGGCAAAACGCCCGACCGTCATCCGCGACGGCCAACTGATCGTCGTCGACGATGACCGGATGCGCTTCGAACCCGGTGAAACGCCGGTGGATCGGATGGTCCGCTTTCGCTCCCTCGGTTGCTACCCCTTATCGGCAGCGGTCCCGTCGGAAGCAACCGACATGCAGGCTCTGCTAAAAGAAATGTCTGAAACGACAATGTCTGAACGTGCCGGCCGTCTGATCGATAAAGAGCAGGACAGTTCGATGGAACGGAAGAAACGGGAAGGTTACTTCTGATGCCTGATTCCGTTTTGCACGTTCTGACCTGTGGCAGCGTCGACGACGGTAAATCGACGCTGATCGGCCGCCTGCTGTTTGAATGCGGCTCGATCCCGGATGACGTGATGCTGTCGCTTGAGCGGGATTCCAAGCGCTTCGGCACGGTCGATGGCGCCATTGACTATGCGCTGTTGGTCGATGGCCTGGAAGCCGAGCGCGAACAGGGTGTGACGATCGACGTTGCCTATCGGTTTTTTGAAACGCCGGCGCGCCGTTTCATCCTGGCCGACACGCCGGGCCACCAGCAATATACCCGCAACATGGTCACCGGCGCGTCCACCGCCGACTTGGCGATCCTGCTGATCGACGCTCGCAAAGGCATTCTGCCGCAAACCCGCCGCCACGCGGCAATCGCCTCCCTGCTGGGGATCCGTCAAGTCGTCCTAGCGGTAAACAAGATGGACTTGATGGATTTCCAAGAAGCCGTCTTCCGCCGGATCGAGCACGACTTCCAGGCACTACTGCCGAAATTCGGCTTCGACCAAGTCACGGCAATTCCGGTCTGCGCCCGAGATGGCGACAATATGACCGCGCGCAGCAGCCGCATGCCTTGGTATAGCGGCGAGACCCTGCTGCGGTCGCTGGAAGATGCCGCACCGGGCTTGAACCCGGCCGGTCTTTTCCGCATGCCGGTGCAATACGTCAATCGCCCCGACCATACATTCCGCGGCTATGCCGGCACGGTAACCGCCGGCACCGTCCGTGTCGGTGATCGCATCCACAACGCAGCGGCGATGACCGCGGCGCGGGTCCAGCGCATCGTGACCATGGATGGCGATCTGCCGGAGGCCTCGGCCGGTGTGCCGGTGACGCTGGTGCTGGATCAAGAAATCGATATCTCCCGCGGCGATGTGCTGGCTGCCGACCCTCCGCCGGGGGCGGCGGAGAAGTTGGAAGCCTGGATCGTCTGGATGGACGAAACACCCCTGTTCCGAGGCCGAGCCTATCTGTTGATGTTGGGGACGCGGGTGGTGGTGGCGACGGTGACGGATGTCCGTACCCGTTTGGATATGGAAACGCTGGAAGAAACCTCGGTCCGCGAACTGGCGCTGAACGAAATCGGCCGCGTATCCATCGCCCTGACCCATCCGGTTGTGGGCGAACCCTATGGGATTAGCCGCGACCTCGGCGGGTTCATTCTGATTGATCGCCTTACCCGCGGCACCGTCGGCGCCGGGATGGTCACCGACATGGCGGTCCGCAATGCCGACATCGTCTGGCATCATCTGGACGTCGACAAGGCAGCGCGTGCCGCGATGAAACAGCAGAAGCCCGCGGTGCTGTGGTTCACCGGCCTATCCGGTGCCGGCAAGTCAACCATTGCCAATCTGGTGGAACGGCGTCTGCATGCGATGGGCCATCACACGATGATCCTGGACGGCGACAATGTGCGCCATGGCCTGAACCGTGACCTGGGTTTTTCCGAGGCCGATCGTGTCGAAAACATCCGCCGCATCGCGGAGGTATCTCGCCTATTCGTCGAAGCAGGGCTGATCGTGATCGTCTCGTTCATCTCCCCCTACCGCGCCGAACGCATGATGGCGCGTGACCGCGTGGCGGAGAGCGAGTTCCTGGAGATCTATGTCGACACACCCATCGAGGAGTGCCGCCGGCGTGATCCCAAAGGCTTGTATGTGAAGGCGGATGCCGGCCAGATCCGCAATTTCACCGGCATTGACGCGCCGTATGAACCGCCGCTGGAGCCGGAGGTTCATCTGCGGACGCTGGAAGCCTCGGCCGAAGAGTTGGCCGACCTTGTCGTGTCCGATCTGCGGCAGCGGGGCGTGATCGTCTAAGGGAGCCCGAGTCGGTCTGCTTGAGGAAGGCGCGGGTTGGTCGCCCTGCGCAGGGCGCGGGATCGTCGCCCTCAGTAGGGCGCGGAAGCAACGTCTGCGATGGGCGCGGGAGGCATGGCTGCGAAACCCGACAGATCCTCATCCGTCCGAGACGCTGGACGCCGTGATAGACGCCGCACTGGCCTGTCAGCTCTGTGCCGCCGATCTGCCACTGGGGCCACGACCGACGTTCCGTGTATCGGCCGCCGCGCGCCTGCTGATCATTGGCCAGGCACCGGGCATCAAGGTTCATGAAAGCGGTATCCCGTGGAACGACCCGTCCGGTGACCGGCTGCGCAGATGGCTGAACATGGATCGCACCACCTTCTATGACGGCACTCGGATCGCCATCGTGCCGATGGGTCTGTGCTATCCGGGACGACTGGCGCAAGGTGGCGACAAGCCGCCTCGCCCGGAATGTGCCCCGCTCTGGCTGGATCGGTTCCAGCGCCTGATGCCGCACATCCGCCTGACGCTGCTTGTGGGCAGCTACGCGCAGCGTCACCGGCTCGGCCCCGGTGCGATGACGGAGCGGGTGCGGCGATTTCGCGATTATGCGCCAACGATAATCCCGCTGCCGCATCCGTCGTGGCGCACGACGCAATGGGAGCGGTCGAATCCGTGGTTTACCGAGACGTTGCTGCCCACCCTACAGCAAGCGGTCGCGACAGCGCTGGCCGAGGTGTGACCACCGCAAAGCGGGACGAGCGGCATGTCGTTCATTTGCCGGATGGTCCCAGCAGGATGGAATCAAGGAACGTCACATGCGCAGCGACGAAAACCGGACGCAGATGCAGCGCATCGACATAGCGCGGATTATCGCCGTCAAACACAACCGGACAGGTGGCTCCGGCGTCGCAAATATCCGCAACCGGATCGAGCACAACCGCGCCGGTGCGCCCAGCGATCTGCCGGAGCCGAGGGGTGATGGCGAGCGTTGACGCGGAAGCCTCGGCAAGCGGCACCGGCGCATTGGCCGCTGGATTGACGCTAACACTGAACCAGTGCCGCACGACGAAATTCCGCGGCGAGAACCGCTCATGCCGGGGCGTCGGCAAAATGATGTAAACCTTGTATCCGGCCTGCACGAGACGTGAGGCTTCATCCTCCAGATTGGCGAAGACAGCGTCCTGGCCGGCGGGATCGTCCAACGAGATGGTGACACCATTGCGCACGACCTGGTTCGTCGGATCGATGGCCACAGGCCAGTTGCCGCCCATGATCACCGCCGCGGGATGGTAGCGTGCGATGAGGTCGGCGGTGATACCTGGCATATCCCGGCACGGCGCATAGGCACCGGCGCGATTGATACCCGGGATCACCGGGCAGGATGCGCCCGCGACGAAGACGACGCGTTTGTGCAACAAGCCCTGCGTATACAATGCCTGAACCCGGGGGCCGAACTGCATCAGCAGGCTGTCACCTGTCATCAGCACGGTTTCCGGCCCATCGCCGATCTCGGCGATGGTGATAGCGTTGCGCTTGTATACGTGCATGCCGTCGGTCGTCGCAAAGACCGGATCGTTGAGTGCGGCATTGATCTTGTCGATCGGCAGACCGGTCGCCGTTCCCCGCCGCTCCACAGGCAACAGCCAGCAAAGTGCCGCAAACCCCGCCAGGACCGTCATCGCAGCCGCCAAGCCCCGCGTCGCGGGGCGCGGGGCCAAACCGAAGCGAATGGGTTTTTCGACAAGATGATACGTCGCCGAGGCCAAGATGCCGGATGTCACAAGCAGGCCGAGCGCGGGCAATTCTCGGGGGGCGTGGCCCATGCGGAGGATGTATGCGTATGAAATCAGTGGCCAGTGCCACAGATACATCGGGTAGGAAATCCGGCCGAGGTAGACGGGCACGCGGGCCGACAGAAGGACCCGGTTCGGCCAGGCGCGCGGGCCGGCAAGGATGATCAAGCCTGCCCCCAGAACCGGCGGCGCAGCCAGATAACCAGGGAAGGGCATTGCGTCCGTCAACAGACACACGCTGGCGACAATCAGCGCCAAACCGCCCCAGGCGGTCCAGTTCGGTAACGCGCGCCAGCGCAACAGCAAAGATTGTACGTGTGACGCAGCCCAACCCGAAGGGCGCGTCGTCTGATCGGCGATCAGCGCGCCGACCCCCAACTCCCAAAACCGGGTGAATGGCGAATAGAACGCCGCAGTCTGATCGAAACCGACAAGCCAGACGTTGAGAGCAAACGATCCCACGATAATCGCCGAGACACATTTCGTGCGGCTGAGGTGGAACCGATGGATCGCGCACAGTGCAATCGGCCAGACGATATAAAACTGCTCCTCGACCCCCAAAGACCACAGATGCAGCAGGGGCTTGGTGATGACGGCTCGGTCAAAATAGCCCGCCTGCATCCACAACAGGATGTTGGACAGAAATCCCGCACCCCAGACACAGGCTTCGCTGAGTGCGGTGAACTCTTCCGGCAGCAGCGCAAACCAGCCATAGGCAAGGCAGCACAGCATCACCAAGCCGAGTGCCGGGAAAAGCCGTCGGATGCGCCGGCCATAGAAGCCGCGAAATGTGAAGTCGCCGCAGTCTAGCTCGTGCCAGATGATCCCCGAGATCAGGAATCCGGAAATGACAAAAAAGCAGTCGACGCCGACGAATCCGCCGGTGACATGCGGTCGATAGGCGTGAAACAAAAGCACCGAGAGGACGGCAATCGCGCGCAATCCATCGATTTCGGGGCGGTATGCGGCGTTCTGTGGCCTGACAGCGGACATCAGTTGCGCATAACAGCCTGCGGATGGCCGCGCAAACGGGCCGCGCACGATCATGGCGTGACATCGGGACCACCCAACCTGGATGCAACCCGGCTAGATGCCGAGGCATAGGCGGTTCGGAACG
>Ga0164296_1002226_pt1 | contig 19631 bp, 16 predicted proteins | sample GEODES057metaG_FD_113533 | JGI IMG/M metagenome (GOLD analysis project Ga0164296, IMG submission 113533) | Dystrophic lake water microbial communities from Trout Bog Lake, Wisconsin, USA - GEODES057 metaG | ecosystem: Environmental > Aquatic > Freshwater > Lake | place: USA: Trout Bog Lake...
TGTGGTAAGACCAGGAGGTGTGGTAAGACCAGGAGGTGTGGTAAGGCCAGGTGGTGTACCTGTGGCAGTGCCATCAACACCTTCTACAAATGACTCTAATGGACTGCCCGATATACTCATATTATTAAAAAATAATACGGAAATGATTAAAGTTGCCAATATAATTAAAAAAAACCAAAATGGTGTTAACTTCATTTATATAATTAATCTATACTTTATGTCTGGAAAATATATTATGTATTTTTATATAAAATTGTTACTATAAATATCATATCAATGGCTAAATCAAAAACGGCGTTGGATCATACATTTGATACTCAACATCTATTTGAAATCGGCGTCGACGAATGTGCACGCGGTCCCATGTTTGGTAGATTGTATGTGGCAGCAGTGGTTCTCAATTCTGAATTTGATCACACCAAAATGTGTGACAGCAAAAAAATTCATTCTATACCCAAAATGCGTATTTTATCGGATTATATTCAACAAAACGCGACGGCTTGGCATATTGAATATATCGAGGCATCTGTCATCGATGAAATAAACATTCGACAATCGGTACTATTAGGAATGAGAACGGCCATCACAAAAGTTCTCGAAATTCTTTGTAAAAAGCATCCTGAATATATTTCCAACATGCACACCGGGTTTATTATGATTGATGGAAACGATTTTTCAGATTTCTCTTGGAACGGTACGAATATTCCGCATGAAACCTTTGAAAAGGGGGATGGTAGGTTCTCGAATATAGCCGCAGCATCCATCTTGGCTAAATGTGCTCACGATGAATATATATTAGATCTTTGTACAAGATACCCCGAACTCAAAGACAGATATGATTTATCCAACAACATGGGCTATGGAACAAAAAAACACATGGAAGGTATTCAAACATATGGCATTTCTCAATGGCACCGACGTAGTTTCGGATGCTGTAAAACAGCTATAATGAATACAATTTTAGACACCCCCATCGACAATTTAATATAATATTATTATAAATAACAAATGAATTTTTCAAGCGCAAATACAAGACAAAAAAATATAGCCGCACAACAATGTTCTATGTTCAAACCCAACGGTTCGGGCAGTTGTGGTATCAGAAAAATAGAAGGACCGCGCGGAGAACAAGGTATCCAAGGGTTTACGGGCCCTTCGGGGCCTACTGGTCCTACCGGAATCCCGGGTTCTGCCGTAAATACTGGCGCTACTGGCCCTCCGGGCGATATGGGGCCTTCAGGCCCTCCGGGAGATACTGGGCCTCCGGGCGATATGGGGCCTTCGGGCCCTCTGGGCGATACAGGTCCAACCGGAATCAGCGGTTATGCTATTACTGATTTGGCCGTATCAGCCGGCTCGCCTACCATAAATTCAAAAGATTCGTTTACATTGTACAGCAATTTAGATTATGTAACAACTGTCCAATCTTTCAATTTATCCACCAACGGAATATTTTTAGAATTTATCATGCCCGTGTTATTAGTGTCTGACCTACCACCATATCCCAATCTCGCATATATGGGATTAAAAAATTCTAATGGTGACAATTCTTTTAAAATATACATGTATAACACCGACGCAGTTCATTATGATATTGTCATTTTCAATACAACTGTTTTTACAGGGACATATACCTTTGCCGATGGTGCCGGATATTCAGGTGACATTTTTACCGCATACTTTGACGGATCAAACGTATACTGTAATATAAATGGCACAAATGTCTATTCTGGTTCATTCTCCAACGATTCTTCCCGCATTTATAAACTAATTTCGTGGCCAGAAACCCACGATAATTTATCTATAACGTTTAATCAAGTGAAATTTTATCCAGCCGGTTTATTGGGACCCACCGGATCCAGCGCCCAAGGCACTTCTTCAAGTAATAGAGGCAATATTGCCATAGTAGATGCGGTTTATGGTGACGATTCTACCGCATCGGTCGGTGGATTACCGTTTGCTACGGTCGACACCGCATTAGCGTATGTATCATATGGACAAGAAGTCTTGGTACTACCTGGAACATACAATCTATACTCCAGCTTATACATCCCCAACGGCGTAACTTTACGCGGTTCCGGCGAGAATGTATCTATCATTCAATTTATAAATGTTGGCTACCCTGTCACATTTGTAACCATCAATGATAATTGTACAATCGAAGATATTGCGTTCATATTGACGTCCAATTCCAATAATGCTACTACACTTATCGGTTGGATGTTCAACGAGGGAACCCCCACGGCAACTTCGCAAATCCACCGGTGTTCTATGACGATGGATAATTCATCTATTGATGCTTCAATATATACCGAAGTTTATGGGGTAATTTCGTACGGGTCGGGTGGCATTAGTGGAGGGGTAATTGACCACACAATTTTCACTAAAAATTGTATCAGTTCCACCAACATAACGGTATCGTCCAACGGTGCGGGAATCAAACGTGGCATCTTTATTCCAACATCATCCGTATTAACCATACGCGATACAAATGTACTAGTAAATACGCCTCCAACTTCCACATCTACCGGAACATACATCGGGGTTGAAACCAACGATTCAAACAACCTCGGATCTATTCAAATAAGATCTTCGTCCATCGCGGCCTGTCCACATTCATCGGGGTCGTTTACTGCGGCAGATATCAGTCAAACTACCCCCGTGATTACAAATATACCTACTTATTTGGCATTACCTGGTATTCAAGTGGGTCCGGGAACCGATTTGGTGACAAAATCCGCCAATTCCAAAGGTTTTTCAACATACATTTATCCGACCACCATTTATTACGGATTGAAAGGTAACATTACCTCGGCAGGTTCTGGTGCATGGATGTGGCCAGGTACACAAGCGATTTCTGCGGGTACGTTTCCCGATCCAGGTACACCGCCCGCCTTTTATCGCATTCAACAACCGTGTTTACTTTCAGGCATGTCTGCTGCATTGAATGTGGCGCCTACCGGCACAGGAGCATCTTTGACCCTTACTGTACAAAAAACTTTGGCAGCAAATGTCAATGCGTCCCCGTATGTTGCGCCAACAAATACGATTTTTACCGTAACATTTGGACCCACCGATGTGGTAAAACAGTTTTATAACGGATCTGTGCAGTTCAATTCAGGCGATCGTTTACATTTATATGTTACTTATGCTGGTTCGGGTAATACCGCACACGATATTACATGCCAACTGGATATGTTCTAATTCACAAAGTTCATAATATGATTACATCAAATTATCGTTTGATATAAAAATAAAAAACTTAAAAATGTCACACAAGTATATATAACCATGTTTTTTTATCCAATTTTTCCAAGTGACACAAATATTAAAATAAAAGTTACCGACACGTTCAAACGTTTTTTTAAAAGGGCGAAGGTGAATCCAGTCGTAGAAGAATCAAAGATTTCTTACGAATCGCATAACAAAATAACCACATATATCAGATGTATATTTCACGATTTCCGGGGCCCGTTGAATAATATCACATTGAGTTCAGACTTTTTATTGAATTCAGATCAAATTAACAAAAACTCTGACGATTATCAGTTGATTAAGGGCATCAAAGAATCTTGTACGTTTCTCACTGAAACATTAGACGGATTCTTGAATGTGAGTAACATCGATGAAGACGCCATAAACAACCTAAAATTGACATATGAACCATTCAATGTAGTTGGATTGATTAAAAAGATTCAGTACATATTATTATCAAATTTAATTGAGAAAAATATTAAATTGAATTACGATATTGGCGAATTGCACGAATGGGTTATTGGCGATTACAAACACATTCAACACGTTTTGATGAATATACTTTCCAATGCTATCAAGTTTTCAAAAAATAATACGTTTATTACCATAAAGTTGGTTTCTAAAGAACTGCATGAAATGAAACAGGTGTTGGAATTCTCAATCATAGATCAAAATTCTACGATACGAGAAAGTATAAAAATGAATTTATTTGAAAAATATACCACATCTGATGATAAAAAAGGAAATGGTCTCGGGTTATATATATGTAAAAAAATTGTAGAATCACATGGTGGTACTATTGAACTCAGAAATAATAGTAGAACGGCTGGAAATATTTTCAAAGTTGAACTACCACTAGATATCTGTCCATCTTCGAAAAATATCACGGTTTCTGAAAAAAAGGAAAAATTTTTTATAACGGCACATCCAGAACAAGAACACGACGACAAGAACGCACCGGATGGTACATTACAAGCATCGTTTGCTGAAAAAATAAATAAAACCCCCAATGCTCAAATGTTGACATATAACCATAAATTGGGATCTTCTACGTCTATAACGAATTCTGGCCATACAAAATTAAAATTTTTGGTGGTAGATGACAGTGAATTATCTAGAAAACTGATGGTAAAAATTATTCATCAGAAATATAATGAAAGAACCGTGGTCCAACAGGCGATAGATGGACTTGATGCTCTCATTAAAATGATACGATTCAACGAAATGAAAAACAACATTGATGTTATACTCTTGGACAACGTCATGCCCAATTTAACTGGCGAAATGCTTGCTAAAATTTTACGAGGTATGGATTATACTGGTTTGATATTTGGTATTACCGGAAATGGTCTCGACATGGATATACAAAAATATTTAGAGTGTGGTGCCGATTATGTTTTTACCAAACCGTTCAACCATGATAAATTACATTCCCTGTTTAAATTTATAGATGAAAACGGCTGCCAAAGCAAACTTGGTAAAAAAATAGTTGAAAAGACTAAAGGCGTTCTCGTATGGCAAGAGGATTGATATGTATTCAAAACGGTTCCAAAAATAACGATTCCAATTGCGCACGTGGTATTTCCAAAAATTTGGTACATCGATCCATCAACGAATACCCAATCTTAATCCGATCTTGTGATTTGTGGTAGATAAATCCCAAGGTATATTCCACCTTTTCCTTCTCAAATGTAAAAAACTTGGAAAATCGTTTCACTTGATAACTCTTGGGATCCACCGCAATCAATACATGGTAATAATATCTGCGGTCTTCATACGAAACCAGGTGACAAATGAACCATATCTCTCCATTTACGAAAACCCCGTTGGTAGATCCTCGGAAATGACGGAAACACTTGGGTGTATCTATACGGTTGGACACCAAATAATTGGGATCGTTGATCGAACCTTCCTTTGCGTAAATATCTCCAATGATCAATGGATGCCACGAATAAATACATTTCATGTTTCCGTAACCATCTTCAAATAATACCCAATTCTTCTCTACATCATGCTGATCACTGTAATATACCAATCGGGAATTCGTTGTCTCTCCACTTTCCGTATCAATCTCCCCGTGTTCTATCTGAAATTTACTGTAACCTAACCCGCGGTTCGCGTTATAAAAAAGACGACCTTTGTGTGAAAAAATACGCATGTCTTCCAAACCTACATACATGTTGTTCTCGTCCAACTCTGTATTGTGTCCAACAATCATCGTAGTGTTGGTTTCTTGTAAATACAACACGTTGCGTGTCTCTACGTTATCCTTCTGAACGTACCCTCCTTTGTCGTCGATATGATAATTTACATGACGAATATTAATGATCTCTTTACCATTGTGGAGAACAATCGATGGTGTACTTTTGTTGAAATTCTTGTCCGATACCAAATTGATACAGTCGTCGATCGAATCTGAAACCACCACATTCGGCATCGATTTCAACATGGGTGAATAAAACTTGTAATTACTCAAAATATTGCGCGATGTCCACTCTTCCAAATGAGGATAACACATGACTTTAACACAATACTTGGGCAAATCGTACCCGTCATGATTACAATAATAGCCAATGATGGTCAATTCATAGTCCAGTTTGTAGTCGTAAATATCCTTTTCCATGAATAAATAGTCCTGGTGGGGATTTTCTGTCCTTTGTCTGTCCGCCATCCGATAATACTGATACGCCACTTCATTCTTACCACGTTCACGATAATAATTAATAATTTGGTACAAGTTCTCGATCCGTCGAGGATACGCGTTATAACCTTCCATCCAATGATAAATCGCGGCAGGCATGTTGTCCAATTTACGGTAACATTTACCAATACTGTAACTGCTGAACCATATTTCTTCGATCCAACCACCAATCTCGATACGTTTTTTGAACGTTTCTATCGCTTCGTCGGTTCTCCCCGCATCACGTAAACTGTTGGCCAGATAAAACGTATATCGGTCGTTGTTCGGCTCCTTCTCTAGTCCCGCGGTCAACAAACGGATGTCACGTTCGAACTTGTCCGCTTTACTGCCGCCATCGCCCACATCGTTGATAAAAATATCGCTACGTTCAAACATACCATATGTGGTACCTTCGGGTACTTTGACGTATTCGTGGGTAACCCCCCAATACGTCATGCCGTACTTGTTTTTCACAAACCGCACATTCTTGTAGTGAAATTTGGGAGAACCTTGGAACAAATAATGGGCCGGATGTTCCCACAGTTTTTTTTTAATTTCGTGAATCTTTTGGGGAAAATTTCCCGAAGGAAACTCCAATATCATGTCTGCGTCCATCAACAAAATATAGTCCGCACTATTCATCTGATCGCACTGTTGTAAAGCAAACGTACGGTTGTATCCGAAATCTTGAAACGGTTCTTTGACAATTACGCCAGGAATCATGTGTTTCGCAAAAAAATCCCGGATAATCTCTTCGGTATTATCCGTACTGCCCGTATCACAAATACAATAATAATCCACCAACGGGAGAACCGAAGTCAATAAACGTTCAATGACTTTACTCTCGTTTTTTACGATCATATTTAGACATATTTTCGGTACGGTGGCGATTTCAGACATGTATCCCAAAACTATATAGTGATTGTAACAATCCTATTTATATTTTTTTAATCAATACAATATAATTTCAATATATATATTAATCAAAACAAATTTTAGAGCAATGGCCTTTACACGTTTTCATGATGATCCTATAAGAATAAAAAAACAGGTTTTGGAATCTACCGGTATGGGACGATACCAATTGGAAACCCCGGGTCCGACATTACAGACACCTTTTTTAGAAGATCCTCACATCCGTTTACAGCGTTGGGGAGCCAATTTGAGAACCAACACGACACAGTTGGAAACCGATTTTCTGGGCATTAATCGCAAATTAACCCACGACGTTGTTTTATACAATCAATACTCACCAAATACATCTATCCCCAATTATACACAAAACGAAAATGCCATTGTGGACGAATCCCGAGCTACGCATCCTGCCTGGATGTTTAGAGATTTAGAACAATCTCGTTGGGCATTTTCATTTCATAATGTTCAAGAACACGTCGAAGTGCCTTTTTTGAATAATCAAAGCACCCGTATAATTGAAAAAGACACCTTTGCCAAAAATAACTAGATTGATGCGCCGAATGAAAATATAAAATAGTATATTATACAATATATATAATATATTATAAATGGAACTCGCAATACCATTATTAGCAGCCGGTGGCTTATATATGGTGGCAAACCAATCTAAAAATAAAAAAAACAAGGCAGCGAATAGTTCAGAAACATTTCAGAACAATACACGATTGCCGAACGTAGATGTACCCGACATTAACTATCCGAGTAATGGCGCCACAGAAGACGCCACATCCTTGTTGTCCACCGTGAATAAGTATGATGGACGCACAGTATACACTGACAAATATTTCAACCCTGAACTCAACCAAAAAGTGGTAGAATCTTATTCTCCGCTGAACGACGAAAGTGCCTCTTCGTTTTCCAGTAGTTTTACATCTCTTACGGGAGAAAAGGTAACGCGTGACTACTTTCGTCACAACAATATGGTACCCTTTTTCGGAGGTAACATTCGGTCTCGCAACGTCGATGCCAATGCGAATGAATCCATTTTAGACAATTATTCCGGCACAGGTTCTCAAATTATCATCAAAAAGGAGCAGGCCCCCATGTTTGCTCCCGGAGAAAACTATCAGTGGGCCCATGGTGCTCCCAATACCACCGATTTCATGCGTTCTCGTATCAACCCCAGTATGTACATGTCGAATGTCAAACCCTTTGAAGAAGAACGTGTTGGACCGGGATTAGGTTTAGGTTATTCAAATCAAGGCGCGGGAGGGTTCAACTCCGGGATGATGTCTCGCGACTCTTGGATGGAGAAAAACGTCGACCAGCTGCGTGCGGTCAACAATCCCAAACCAGGCGGGAACATGCTGTTGGGCTACGAAGGACCCGCGATTCACGCCGTCACTACCCGCGGCGAGTTGGGAACCCAAGAAAAACACGGCCCCGATACTGCGTTTGAAATGGGACCCGAACGGTATCTCACTACCACGGGCAACAAAAAAGGCAATACGGTACGTTCAGAACCGATTGATCGCGCGACTGCCCGACAAACAAGTTCGATTTCGTATGCTGGTGTGGCCGCATCCCAATACGGAAACAGTGGCCGTAAATACGTAAATGGTATGGAGAACTTTGTCGACGGCGAGTACGAACCGTCTCATCGTGTTCAATTGGGTACGGCGCCCATTGGTGTTGCCGGGGCCAGCGGTAAAGGTGGGGTTTCCAATTATGATTATGGTATAAAATCTCAGTATGCTTATCCCAACAACCGTGCCACGGTTCGCCAAGACGGATATTTCGGTGCCATCGGTGGTGCTTTTGGTGCCGCCGTTGCGCCTTTACTGGACGTTTTACGCCCATCACGCAAAGAAAACACCATCGGCACCCTTCGGCCTTACCAGAATCCCGCGTCGCGCGTTACTGCGTCGTACATGTTCGATCCCAATGACCGTCCTGCGCCCACTATTCGTGACACTACACATCGTGACGGTATTTACACCAATGTAAATGCCAACCAGCGAGGCGGTGCCTACGAAATTACCGGGAATCAACCTATACAAAATGCTCGCGATACTACCAATGTATCTTATACCGGCGTTGCCGGTGGTAATGAACGGTACCGCACCTACCGGTCTCAAGACGCGGAATACAATCAACGCAACAATGACATCAAATCTTCCACCATTGACGGCCGCATGGTACAAGGAAATCTGGCGATTTTTTCTGGAGATGTAACCATGTCGAGCAAAGCCAAAGACAGTTATTTGAAGAATGATCGCCCTCTGGGACCCAACGGACCCAAGAGTTCGGCGTCCTTGTACAATTTCGGTCAAACCCCCAAAACACCCATGGAATACAATTCTGGTATACAATTGGATCGCAACACTGGCGATGTTCTAACCGCTCTTCAAGGTAATCCTTACGCGATTCCGTACCGTGCCAAATAAACAATAAAAATATGTTTTATACAAATCAGACATATTTTTATACACATCATACTACGGTGGTACCCGACAACAGGGCATCATACAATTCTCTAATATGTTCATGTTTTACGTCGATATACGGTATTTTATTTTTCGAATATACGTCTCTTAGATCGACCTTGGGAACCGACGCATCATACAATACATCTTTACGATAATATGTGGGGTTTACCCAATATTCATCTATATTTATACGTCTATCATATACAAACCCGTTCGACATTAAAATATTACGACAATTTTGATCCTTTTTCGGGTTATGTCCATCCAATTCTATCACAATTACATATACTGGAATCGAAAAATCCATGGTTTCTAGGACAGTTTGCTCACTCCCCTCCACATCAATTGACAAAAAATCAATGTATTTTATTTCCGAATTCTTCAATATTGCGCTGAATGGACAACATTCCACCATATAATAATTATTATCGTTTTTATGGTGTATTTTTCGAAAATCCTCATTCATCGAATCTTTCAATCCCGCGGAAGACCCTCGTCCTAGAAATTCCGCCTTTCCAAACTCCTTATTTACGGCATAATTATAACATGCGTTTTTCCCCCGGGTCAACACTAATTTATCGAAACTCTCGGTGGGTTCAATTAATACACCCGAAAAATGTAAATTATCTTCGAAGAATTTCGTATTTGAATACGTTGTTCCGTCCATCGCCCCCAACTCGACGTATTTCCCGTCAGGCACCGCCTTGTTTATAAAATTATTATATACATATATATCTTCTCCAAACTGCGAATAAAACATTATAATACTACTGTGTGGTCTATTTTTATTATATTTATTCAATATATAATATATTGATCACACAATTTCGAGAACCCCCAAAACATGAAAATTACCAATGTCCAATGTTCTCGAGGGCAACCTCATCCAGGAGTTGTACTGTCCGAAGACCAGATTAAAAAGCTGTTTCCCAAGAAGAAAAAAGTTCAAATAGAAATAGTTTCCCAGAAGGATTTCGAGAACCTGTCCATGGGCGTCCAAAAAACCATGGAAATTACTATAAAACGGTTCTTGGAAACGATGGAAACCGACGATACCCAGGATGAACCCATTTTGGCCATGGGTGGTGATCATTATACCAGTGTAGGGACGATTTTAGGTTCTCTAATGATTCATGGTTCCAAATTAAGAGTCGTATATATGGATGCTCACGGAGATATTCATAATAAAAAAACGTCACCGAGTGGAAATATACACGGCATGGTTCTCCGAGACTTGATGGAACATTCTATACAAGGTATACCTCGATTAAAATCTTCACAATTGTTGTATGTGGGCATCCGCGATCTGGAAAAAGAAGAATGGGACTTTGTACATAAAAAACGTATAAAATATATTCCTGCCGTGGCATTTCGTGAAGATAATCCTATCATTTCGAGAACCCTGATAGATTTTATAGGCGACAATCCCGTTCACGTTTCTTTGGATGTGGATGTTCTGGATCCTGCGATCATGCCTTCTACGGGAACCTGTGCGCCAGAAGGTCTAACCTTGAAACAGTTAGAAAATACGTTGAATATATGTCGGCCCGATTTCTTGGATATAGTTGAATACAATCCTCAGATTGGTTCAACTCAAAAAAAACAAATCTCGGTGAGAACCATGAAAAAAATTGTGTCTTGGTTATGAAGAATTACTTGTATTTGTAGTTGTATTATTAGTGCGTCGTATTACATCGTTTCGGAGGAAAACAGTCGGTTCATATTGATCGCCTCCAAATTTTCCGTCTGTGGAAGAAACAGTCGCATCATAATCGCATCTTCACGGAATCTTACCGTATATTCCTGTTGAATCTTGTTACGACCTACCCGACCCATCGCTTGAATAATCTTCTGTTGTGTCATGTTTGTCAAATCCTTACCAATAAAACCATGACAGAATGCGTAATTGGTGCCATAAATGTAGTCGGATGACGCAATAATGATGTACAGTTTTTGTTCGTACGCCAGACGCTTCATCACCTCCATATATGCCGCATGAGGAGTGTTGGTAAACATTCCAATCCCCAGTAAGAGAAGTATTTTCATATTGTTTTCCACGTCCAATTCCATGATCTCTTTGACCACCGCATCCGAAATATTTGGCATAAACGCATTGGTATGGTCCGCGGAACCCGTCCAAAATTGTTGATGATTGTTACTGTTTGGAACGTACACTGCGTCCAAATTCACGGCATGGATTTGTCCGCGCAAAAGATCCAATTGTTGAATCAGACGACGAATTTCCGGGTCGCGCTCTTCCCGTCTTTCGTCCTTTCGAGCCGTAGCCGATTTTTCTTCCCGGTTCGACCCCATTTTGTCTTCCAACATCTGTTGCTGTATTTCCATTTTTTTTTGAACCTCGTTGTTACGTTCAATCTTTTCCAAAATACGTTCGAATACCGCCGGAGGAATCTTCGACGACTGAATGTAAAACTTGCCAATTTTCTCCACATCATCTGCGAGGAAAATAGTCGGACCGTCGGTCAGAGTATACGCATCCGCAGTTGTCAATAAAATACCCGACCCAGATGTCGACGTTGCCTGAAACGCAGAATGAGTGGGTTCAGACAGGCTATGAGTTTTTGTTATATTTGTCTCTCTGGATGAGTGAACTGCCTGAACACTCTGTGTACGTTTCAAAGTTGAACCGGGCTTGGAAAATTTCGGTTCTTGGGTACGTTTCAATAATTCATGTACCTGAGACCATTTTTTTGTATTCAAATGATGAAACGTGATCAAATAGTACTCCTTTAGAGAATTCATAGTAATGTCGCTTATTTGTGTGAAATATGCGTTCATATGGTACTGCTCAGAAATAATCGAGGGTGAACGATGAATCGCCTCAATATACCGAATAATCTCGGCCAAATCAAAATACCGCAACATGGTCTTGTTCTTTTCACAAAATACAATCGATTCCATCATTTTATCGTAATTATCAAATTCTGTAATCATGTGTGGTAACATACAGCGCCCATCCTTGTTCAATATAGAAATGCTTTTTTTACAGTCGTAGCTTTCAATCGTAAATATCTCGGCCATATCAAACCTTGACCGGAAATCCATGAGCGTATCTTGAATCTCTTCTTCCTTGGGTAAGGTCGCACAAGACAAAACTACCTTGGTAATCTTATTATTCACCCAATTATTGTGTATTTTTGTATGAAGATCGTGTTGAGGATAATCCATGGTAATCGTCGGTTCATCCCAGTACGTAACAATATTGGTTTCATCATTGAATGCCAACATGTAATGCATGGCGGTCAAATACGACTGAACATCACATATCATGATTTCTACCTTGTCACCTACACTGTTATCTACTTTACCGATTCCTCCCGAACGCTTATTAATTGAATAATTCGCTGCCGCAAAATAGTGAAGACGAATGTCTGACGCAGTTTCACATCCAAACGCAAACGCAATCTTTTTACCCACCGAAATCGCCGATTTTGCCAGTGCCAAACCCACATGACGAGCCACACAAATAAATATGACCCGATACTTTTCCGAAATACCGATGGGAGACAAGGTTTTTCCCGTGCCCGTGGGAGCAATATAAAGAATCAATTTAGGCGTTTCTGGAGACGATTTCAACAGGGTGAAAAGGCGTTTTTGGTGGTTGAACAGAGTTATATCTTCATATTTCAACAGATACGGATTCTTTTCGATGAAATCGCAGGCCTGATGAATCACCGAGGATATAGAGATTTGATCGTTGACTTGACTAATGACCTTGTCGACGTAGTCCATCACATATTTATTGATATTAGGAATACTACATTTCTTAAGTTGAATCAGCGTATAAAGAGCAAAAGCATACTTTTGACTACACTCTGCCAAAGATTTGAAAATAGTTTTACAAAAATCCAACAATATAAACTCGAAAATCTCGGGCCGCTTGGTCTCCAGTGTCTTGTCCATGTGTTCAATCCGAATTACGTCCACTTTTTTGGGAGGCTTAGGCGTGGTTGGTACAACAACAATGTCCCGGAAATGAGTTATACGCGATTTATACTTGTCCATCGTCTGTTGGATCTCCTTCTCAAAATATTTTTTATATAGAAACGACTCGTTTTCTGCCGCGTTTTCCAATTTCATAAACTGGAAAATAGACTGATTCTGATTGGTCTTGGTGTTTACATTATGAAACCCATCCATAATGAGTTTCAAAATAATTTTTTCTGTATCGCTTACCGGTATTTCTGCATTCATCCATTCCACTTTTGAAAGTTTGCTTTGGGTGAGATCCATGATTGCTTCGTTTTGCGTAAATTTTGCCTATAATATAAAAAATATTTTCTATTTCAATTTTTACTGATTACACCAATTCTCAAGGTCCAGAATGTTTTTCAATTGAATATGTACAACATTACCGGTACCCTGTTCTGACAATACAAAGTTGTACATTTGAGGGTAATCGACGGAAGACGTATGGGCGTCACGGTAATCCACCAATACATACTTTCCAAATGTTTGCGAAATATATTGATCCCATGGCCGCTTCAAACCATACCACGTTCTAGAAGTCATTGATTATTCCACGACGATAATGTTTATATAAGTTTCAAAAATATTTATGGACCCACTATATAGTATGTGCTGGAATGCCGAAGTTTCCCTGAACACCTTTTTGTTCAGTAGTTTTGTACTAGGTCTAGTAATTTACAACAATTTGTATACTCAATACAAAATACCTGAAATTGACAACCTCTGGTTTTACATATTCATGATGCTGTTTATTTCCGTACAGTTGATTGAATATTTTATTTGGAGAAACATCAATAACAAGTACTACAATAATATTTTTTCTATAATAGTCACTATTGTATTTATTTTATTACCCATGACAACCATGATGATGATCTCTGATATCAGTGTTAGATTCTCGGCATTTGTCGGGTATTTTATATTCATGGTGTATTCATTTGTTTACAGATTTGATGCGAGCGACTCTCATACGGCACTTACTCCCAAGGGCCACTTGCGTTTTTTCATCAATAAATGGTCTAAATTAGAATATTTTATTTGGGTAGTATTTTTCTTGTTTGCGTTTTTCTATATAGGCAAATGGTGGTCATTTTTTTTCGGCGTTTTCACCTTTTTAATCACACTTTACAGTTTTTACACGGATAAATCTTCGGCATCCATGTGGTGTTGGATCGTGAACAGCTTTTTTATTGGTGCTGCCTTTTATATTTTGTTCTACTTACCGTTTTTCGAGAACGGCAAACTTAAGGATTTTTGCTAAAAACACATAAAAATGAAGAAATATAAGATACCACAGGTTCTCGAAATGTCATTTTTAAATCTATTTACAAACGACACATCTAAAATAAAAAGAGTGGGTTACGAAGACATCTTGGTCGCTATCAAAACCCCCGATCAATATTTATTGATAAATACCCTATTTTCCTCTGAACAACAGGTTCTCATACCCACCACCTTGTCTTTTTATGACGAAGAAAACGTAATAAACGGATTGATTCGTGATGGAGTTCTCCACAAACACCATATCATTGTGTATGGAAAAAATAATTGTGACGAAACATCGGAAAAAAAATGCCGACAGTTGATCAAATTGGGGTTCTCGAATGTCTACATATATTCGGGCGGAATGTTTGAGTGGTGTTTACTTCAAGATGTTTACAGCCACCAAAATTTTCCCACTACCCAACCGGTAAAAGATCTGTTGTATTTTCGCCCGTTACCACAAATTGAAACTAAATCCACGCGTTTGGTAGTTTGGAACAAATAAATTTTGTGTTGTGGGTTTCCGGGTTTCCCTAAAAGGCTAGGGCTTGGGCTGGGGCTGGTGTAAACGCGGCGGAGGATTCGGTGGACACATCATGATGTTTTTGTACACATCATCAATAAAATCAAACATTCCGCGATAATCGTCGTAGCCCATGATATTATCCATATCCAACACATAACAACGGTGGGGGGATATTTTATTCAACCACGATTCGTGATAATAATGACAATCCTCCAAATATTCCATGGTTATTTGTGACTCGCCGCCACGATCACGTTTCCGAATACGGTCCATACACGTTTGTGGCGACGATCTCAAGTAAATATAGGCATCCGTATTCAAATTCGGACGGTCATCAAACGACATTTTATGGGTATCGGCATTCATTTTATAAATTTGGTAAGACGTGTCCTCCATCATGGTATTATCGTACAACATTTTGGTGAAAACCTCGTGATTGGATTCCAACGACCGTTCTGTAATGATAATTTTATTGACATCCGGTTTGGTAATTGCCTCCATGAGCTGTTGAACTTGAGTAGAATATGCCATAATTTGAAAAGGAAAGGCGTATTTTGCCGGTTCACGATAGAATTTTGCCAACATCGTATCGTTCGTTATCGGATCGCGGACATCTTCCCATTTTTTTACTGGTTCATACAAACAATCGATTTCAAAATGATCGCGTTGACAAATGAACTCAATATCAGAAAGCAACGTGGATTTGCCTACACCGATATTGCCCTCAATCGAAACAATCAACGGTTTCTGATATACCGGCATTTTACCGTAGTTCGGCGAAGTTTTGTTAGTTTTGCGAATCATGGGGTAAAGAACCGCTTAATAAAAATATAAATAATATCATCATTTTATTTATATTTTTATGATTCAATTTTTGGAAAAGTTCTCATAAAGGGAATCTTTTCACATGCGATCTTCACCAAAAGCGGATCGCGGTCCATACGAGATATCCAGAACCAATAATTATCGTCCTTTATATCAAACCCAATACAGAATTCGATGTTGACAGACTCGAAATAAAACGGATCACTGTAACGCAAAGGAGCCAGCGTCGTACGGTCCAGTTCAATCATCACATGGAAATAGTGACGCGGTTTGGTTTCTTCACTAAAATGGACGACTCCTACCAATACATCGCCAGTATCTACTAAAAGTGCCGATCCACGCATTTTTTTGAAAAACGGAGCCAGCGCAGTTTCCGGATATGTTTGGATAATTTGTAACTTTTTGGTACCATTTTCAATGTCATCGTACATTTCGCCAATCTCCAGAGGTCCCCATCGGTAAATAAACAGTTCACGTTCATGAAACGGACTACTCGGGTTGTTCAGGACCAACGGTACCCAATTCTTTTCCAAAAAGGTATCGACCGGAGGATGGACTAAATGAGAGTTCGCATAATTGAAGGTATCAATACAATAATCTCCAATCATCATACGATTTCCACAAGTAGTATGGTACCCGACCGTGGTGGCAATATATTTGATTTTGTCCCCGACCGCATACAAACGAAGATCCTCGATACCACGAGAATAAAAATCGTGCTTAGGTAGATCGATCGTTTCTTCCATTTCTTTATAAAACTGGGGGATGAGATGCTGATGTTCATCCGCAGATCCCTCGGCATATTCGAGGGTCGAAAAGAAATTCTTCGTTCGAATGATGTTAGTACCATCATAAAACATGTATCCTCCGTTGTTATAATACCAGTAATTGACATATCGCGTATTCAATAAATGTTTTCCTTGATGGAACAAATATGCGGCAGAAGAAGGATTGTAACCGTCTACCCGAGGATAATCGTACCTGTATGATTCGGAACCTTGAGACACCAACGACTGTGAAAATGTCGCGGCCCACATAGAATTGATGATGGTATCGTTGTGGTCCGCTTTGTACCACTTTGGATTCCAGTCAGAATTGGCCTCTAACCACGCCCAAAAATTAACTTCCCAAACTAACCTCCGGTACTCTTTCAAAAAACGAGGCAAGTATTCTCTGTAAAGCTCGTGGAACCGGAGGATGGAATTGGCATCCCCCAACAGAAATCCCCCGCAAAAACGCCAATGAATGGTCTCCGTGATATGCCCAATGTGTTCGTTGTTGTATTTATCCCAACACCCGGGAATAACAAAACAACTGGACTCAAAATATTCGCGTTTTCCGAGAATCGTCAAATACTCTATACTAAGAGGCTTATCGAAAAAAACGTGAGAAATATTGAAATCGATCCAAGCAAAATGGGTAGAGTTCCAAGGATTGTTTTCCACCGTATGAGACATGAATTCAGTCTTTGAATTGATGACAATCATGTAATCAGAGACGTCTTTGGTAACATTTTTCTTACTAGGTAACGAGAGTTGTTCCGTGCCGTCGGAAGCCGATTCGTAATTGATGTCGGCAACCAATCTCCCCACGATGGTATCTTCAATACTGATCGTTTTCATCAATTTCACATTATCCGGGAACTCTTCACACAATAATTTAATGTATTTTTCTAAAATTGGACATACATAAACGCACAGTTTGATTCCTGTGCGCGCGATTTCACGAAAACGTTCAATACGCCAAGGAACCGTCTTTTTTTCATCGTATTCACGTTCATAAATATAGAAAAACGACGTAACAAATGTAAGAGTCATGCTTTACGTGGTATATACAACAAATAAACGATAGAATTTAAATCGTTTTTTCTTTTTATAAAAAATTGAAACATACCAAACAAATGATGCTTTTCCATAAAAACCCTAGAAGATAAGAAATGGAAAATAATACGATCTTGGCGTTTGACACTGAGACGACGGGTCTCTTTCCCGTGAAAAAATCGACATACACTATGGAAGAAATGCCTTTTATTACTCAGTTATCGTTCATTTTGTATGATAAAAAAAACAAGGTTATACTGCAAAGATTCAACCAATACATACGCATTCCGAAAGAAATCACCATCACCCCTTTCATCACGAACCTTACCGGAGTTACCCGTGAAAAGTGCGACAATGGTGTACATATACGCGACGCATTACAAGCATTTTGGATGGCTTACAATCAATGTGATGTGGTAATTGCTCATAACATTGATTTTGATCGACGTATGATAGAAATCGAACTCATTCGCAATTCATACATACTGGTAGATATTCGTAGTATGTCCATGTTCAACCCCACATACAACTACATCAACGGCATTCAAGAAATCTGTACAGGAAATCTGGGCAGAAACATCTGTAATATTCATAGTATCAGTCAAAACGGCAAAACTTACAAAAAAATGCCCAAACTGAGTGAACTGTACGAATACTTGTTCAAAACTCCCCTGTTGGGAGCACACAACTCCATGTATGATACCGAAGCCTGTCTCAAATGCTACAATACCATTTGCGATATCAACCAAAAATAATTGCCTCCACAGAGAATCGAACTCTGGTCAACGCTTTACAAGAGCGCCGTACTACCACTGTACTATAAAGGCGGAAATATGCGATTTGATAACATCTATACCTTACCACAAAAATTATTTTTTATTCTTTAATCGCCGGTTATATAATTAATACATACGTTGAGCCAATACCAGAGTATTATCGTAAGGATTTTTTTCGTGAGGAATAACGTACAATCTGAACTTCAAATGAGGATATTTCGTCTCCCAAAACGCAATCTTATCACGCCACAAATCCAAGGTGTAGTGCATCACATCCTCGACAATGAACACCCCACCTACATTGAGTTTGTAATTGCTGTTCTCGAAAAAGTTGACGTTGTATGAAAACACATGGTAACCATCTTCAATGATGATATCCATACCGTCCTCAATTAAATTGGCGTTTCCCCACATCTCACGTGTAATGATTGCCGAGTTTTGGTCACAATAGTACGTCGAAATTCGGTCCTCTTGAAACAAAATATCGCGATCAATATCCGCACCGAAAATCTCGGCATTGGGAAAAAACTGCTTCCAACCACGAAGAGATGCCCCGGGTTTGCCGTCGGGACCCATATTGGACGGAATATTTACATTATTCGTTCCCAAACCCAACTCAAATACCCGCAATGGCTTGTCGCGCACATTTTTGAACAAATTATAATAGAATCTTGTATAATTATGATTTCCTTGGTTCAATGGATGTCCTTTATCACTTCCAAAAAAATTCATGATGTAACATAGTTCGGTCGTTTCTTGCGCAACATCGGTATTAATAATATCCATTTTGATATTATTATTAATAGTTTTGGTTTATATTCTTTTTGGATTTTTATATATTATATAATTCACATTTTTGAAGACTTGTGAAGATTTACACCGGAAACAATTTAGAGCAACGCGGATTTTAATTGCCGACTTGCGAAGACAAAAAAAATACGAGCGCATATTTTCTAAATTCAAAACAACGGGCTTATTATTTGTATATATGTTTTGGTAGATATACAAATTCCCGTCAGAAGTTATTTTACCACTACCTTGATAAAACAACTATTTGGATATTTTCTTACTGGTTGTTATTTTCCGTTTGAA